>FWPU01000850.1_pt1 | contig 96543 bp, 97 predicted proteins | sample 2228361 | NCBI WGS metagenome assembly FWPU01 (sample SAMEA103939777, study PRJEB20133) | metagenome | reverse complement strand
TAACTTCCTTTGCGATATGATTTTTCAAAGTAATCACCCCCTTAAAAGTGCTTCAATTATACAGACACTGTGTGCATTTTAAGGGGTACCTATCCGTTTGCTGGGATAGATTCTGCCGCATTTTTAATTCCCTGGTGATCATCTGCGATAATGAGTTTAAGATTTCTACCGGTTAAACCACGATCCTTTATGCTTGACAACAAATTTTTCCATGTTTTCGTATCTTCTGTTCGTTTCTTCTGTTCGTTCCAGGGAGAAACCTATTATTTTCCTTTCTCCACTGGAGCGTATCCCCATGGCACATAAAAGAACAGACTTGCTGTTGTTCCAACCGTAACCTTTGGTTTTCTCCCATATGCCGTCAAGGATCAAATATTCAAAGTCATCATCTAGTGGTTTGTTATTTATGTTTACCTCCTCTTTTTCTGCCAGCTGCCGGTAGATTGCTCCTACCTTTTGGGTGCTTACCAATATTCCAAAGCAGATTTAGGCAAGGTGTCTTATCTTTCTCTGTGATATCCCCAATAAATGCATCTGCTCAATGAATTTACTGAATTTCTCTTTCTCTTCTTCAAAAACATTGAGTGAGTGGGGAGAAAATCCATCAGCTTCATGTCTGAATCTGGGAATAGGTATATCCTCAATCTTGCCAATTGAGGAGACCACGTTTCTGCCGTAATATCCGTTGAAATGGAGCTTCTCGGAAAACTCCTTTCTGAATTCCTCCATTTCTGCTTTTACCATGGTTTTTACTGTTACTCTGATCATTTGTTTTAGATTTTCAGTAAAGTTGGTTTCTAGGAATTTCTGCAATTCCTTTTCTTCCTGGAATACCCCCAGACTTTAATTTTGTTAATATTACTTTGGGTAGGTTGCATATATTTTCTCCTTTCGAAAATATTGTATGCCTATCCGCTTTAGTTTTACACACTAAAATATTACACTACCTGAAAATCCAGGGTAAAAATTTAGGGAAAATATCAGGGCATAGAACGGGGAGATAAGGACAAAAGTAAATAGAGATCGTGTCTACTAGAGTAGGTACAAAACCTATCAGAAGAATTAACCATGATTTCAGGAGTAATTGGATATATTAAACGACAAGATCAATTAACTTTTTGGCCTTCATTTTGTGTAAGTTTATAAAACTTGCTTTTCTGGCAGAGTTGCTTGGTTGTTTCGGGCTGATTAAGTGTGTCTTTGGGAATGTCGACATTGAAATAAAGAGCGAATACTAGGTCATCGATGTAGTCTTTGATGGCTTTTTGCCTCTCAAAATCAATAGTAGGCATTGACATTAAGTCTGACAGGCTAATTTCTTTATCTTCCAGTTCGAGCTTAATATTTCTAGAATCACTCTCGATAGTTTTTCTAACTAACCCTTTTTCTTTCTTGATTACAAGCCTCATCTCGGCGTTTCCCCGCCCTAGAATTAAGTGGTCATCTTTTACAGAAGCTGAGTCAAATTTTTGAGTCATCACTCCAGAAAAGTCAACTAAATCGCCTAGCGTAACCCTCTCGATGTCTAAAAGTGCTTCAGTGAGTTCGATAATTTTATTCTTTATGTGTTGGTTGTCTTCCATTATCTTTGGAACTCGGACAAATTCCTTAATTGATGTTAAGCCCAAAAGGAAAGAAAGCCTCTCCTCTTGCTCTACTTTGAGAAGTTTTTTTAAGATTAAGTCTGTTAATTTTGAGTTGAGAATTGAGAATAAATAGAGTATCTCTTTTTTGTCGTTTGAGGTAACGCAGTATTGTTGATAAATTGGAAGGATGTTGTCCCCGTCCATGTAGTAGAACCTATCATGGTTAATATACCTCCACAGAACTTTATATCTGGGTTCGGCTACAACTACGCCCTGACTTCCATGAGCAATTTTGATTTCTTTAATTTTAGGATACCAGCCTTCAATTCCAGAAATGTAAGCTTCGCTTTTGAGAGAAGGGATAACATAATAATCACTAAGGTTGGAAGGCGGTTGGAGGAGCAGGTCTTTTTTAGGAATATTTGTGCTTCCGTCAAAATAAAATCTGTTCTTGAAATAGTGTTCTGCTAAACTATGGCTGTAGTAAAGAGAGATATCTTCTGTTTGCCTTAAGTATTGATCATATAAGTCTATAAACTCCTTACCATGCTTAATAAAATTCCAGTTATTGACTTGCTGGAATAATTTTGACTGTAACACTCTATGCCTACTTACTTTCTTGCATTTTTTGTCCCCCAAAATGTTATTTAGCGCTGTTTCAATGTCATCTTCTGGATCGGTGTAATTAGTGATTTCTACTTGGTGGAGAGAGCCAGGAGATTTCCTTGAGACCACAAAGATTAAGCTTGAAGTAACGACAGGTTTATTCTGTTTAAGTCCTCGTCCGATAAACATTTTTTGTCTGAATGTGATGATCTTTTCGATTGTTGAAAACCTGGCTAGATGATACCTAATGACATCCAGGTCATTATTCACCAGAACCGTCTGAGGAATAATGTAACAAAGCCTACCATCGTCTTTTAATAGAGCAAGTCCCAAGGCTATAAAGAAGGCGTAAAGATTTGGTTTAGGAGCATATTTTTTATGCCGCTCAGGTATGCTGTGGAGGTTAACACCATAGATATTGTTTAATTGTGCTTTACCATTTTGCATCAGTTCAAAAATTAGCATTCTCTGTTTTGAGCATTGATTATAAGAAACATAAGGAGGATTGCCGATAACATAATCGAAACGGTAGCGCTCAAGTTGAGGTCGATTTTCAAGACTCTCCTTCATTTCTCTTAAGTCGTCTTCGTCTCGGACATAGCTCGAATAACCAAGATTCAGTTTTTCGGTAAAAGAGTCATCTGACCGCCACTTTTTTCAAACTCCACCTTCATGTCGCTTAGCGTGTTTCTCAAGGCTGTGTCCATAAACTCAGAGATGGAATCTCTGGTTTTGAAGACTTTGATCTTCTTATCGATGGGGTTGTTGTATTTTTGGTGGATGATAATCGGCAACAAACGCATGAGGATGCTCATCTCGGCTAAGTAAAGAGGGAATTCCTCGATGTCTAACCCAAAAACGTTTTTAGTGACAGCCTCTTCTATCTTCTTTGAGGCTTCTTCGGTGAAACCGTCTTTGAAGGCTTGAACAATAATATCGGTGGCAGCATATAGGAACGTGCCACTACCGCAGGCAGGATCGATTAAAGAGATACTGTCTTTATCAAACTCGTAACGCCTTTTTACCCATTCGGGGGTATAACCAATTTGTTGGAGCATAAAGTTAACCACGGCTGGGTCAGTGAAGTATTGCCCTTTTTGCTCTTCTTCATAGAGTTCTTTGAGGTAATTTTCGTAAATAAAACCAAAGATCTCATTTCTGACATTGGCGAAGTTGTATTTTTTGATAAAAACAAAAATGTCTAACCAGGGAGAAACATCATTGAGACTATTTTTAGGGCTGCGAAATAACTCAAAAACTCTTTTATTAATAAATTCTTGCTCTTTGCTAAAAGGTCGGTAGATATTTTTGGAGATTCTGTCGGAGATGCCGTTGATGATGCCCAAAATGTCCTTATAGCTTTTCTTTTTTAGGTTTTGGTGGATCATATCAACAAGGCTTTCGAACTCCTGGGGAAACTCGTCAAAGTCATTATCAACTAGTGTCTTGTAAAGGATAAATTGGATGATATAGGCATAGGTCAATTCAATAGCTCTTTGTTCCTTGCTTTTTTCCTCGGTATCTTCTAAGTAACCTTCTATCTGGAGTTTATTCTTGAAACTTTGAATGAGCCTGGTGATGTCTTCAAAGAAGGACTGATGATAATCCTCAACATGGAGGGTTTTTTCTTCGGTAAGAGCGAGTTGACCGATTTTTTCAAAGAAGGAAAGATAATAACCTTCTGGCTTAATATACTCTTTCCAAAAGGTCAAGAAGAGAGAGGTGTTGTCGAGGATAGTATCGAGGGTGAAGGTTCTGTAAAGGTTATTGTTGTAAAAGCGCCAAGTATATCCGTCAGTTAAAATACCATACTGTTTTTCGAAGTCTTTTTGGTATCTAAGAAGCTGGGGTTCACCGACTGTTATATTTCCGTAGCACTCAACCTCTACAGGAATGGCAACCTCTGGATTGATAAAGATATAAAAATCAGCCTTCCTTTGTTCTTTGGCTTTCTTTTCGTGGATAAACTCGTTCTTGCGGTATTGAAGCTTGGTTGAAAGGTTGCCTTCTTTAAGATCGAATATCTCCTTAGACTCTAAGGCTTTCTTGACGAAACTTTGAACCCCAGTTCCTACCTCTGTCCGTCGGTAGTAATCCCTATCTTTTTGCCAAATTTGTTTGAGTTTGCTAATAGAGTGTGTTATTGTCATTGTTATTTTTGGTTCATACAATTTGCTTAGTTTCTTTCAAATAGTCTTTTAATATCCTCTGGTTTATACCGCCTATCTCCATGCCTGTTGATTCGGATTGCCCTTAACTTACCGCTTTTGTCCCAACGCCTCAGTGTTTCCACATGGACATTTAATACTTCAGCAGCTTGTTTAATGGTTAACAGTTTTGGTAATTCGTCTTTGGTCTTCGGCATACCTCAACAAAATTATACATAAATTGGATGGAATTTGGTATACTGGATTTAATGAAAAAAGTTCTTGTGTGGGGAAATGTGCTATCTTTGCTTGCCTTGGACTGGGCAGCGCTTGATGATATTACTACTGGCAATGAGCCTAATTTCTTCCTGGAATACACTATCTTGTTGATCAGCGTCTTGGTTTTTGGCTCGATTGGATTTGTTTTTCTTAAAAAGAGGGGAGTTAGAGACTTAGGAATCGGCTAACTTCTCTTGTGGTAAACTCTGGATATTCCAGGTAGGTTGCCCAGCCTGTAGCTCGGAAATCATACCATCGTCCGGGCATTCTAAGAACACTAGCGGATGAGATAATTATCGAACAATTATTGACTCTTTAATACTAAAAAGGCAGAATTTCCAAGAAACATGCCATTCGGTAGCGCCTCTGATAATTGCTTATTAGTTATCGTTAATTGTTCTATTCTTTGCCCTGGAATTGAATTGATTTTAAACCTGTTAAAACCATTTTGCAAGATTTCTAGACCTTTTTGTTAGCAAATGAAGATGCTATATCTTGTAATTTTTAATAGTTCGTTCACTTCCCCATTCAAGAACAATTTCATAAGTTGCGTTCGTTGATCAGGATTTGTTTGGAAGTATTCATCTGCTCTCGGATCAATATTAGAAAAGATTCTTTTTACATCTGCGTGTAATTGAGCATTTTCTGAATAATCTGATTGTGGGGTTGGAGTTCCCTTTTTTGGTATAAAACTTTCATCTAACCACATCAGGTAAGATAAACCAGACATAATTCCTAATGATCTGGATCTCTCTGTGCATATCAAACCCGCATCTTTAAATAGATCTAACCATTTGGTTAACGCAAGTTTATTATGGTGGGTTGAGCGTCTTATTGTCGCAATATAATTAAATCCCATTCCATCCAATTAATACATTGATGGAATTACAACAATGGCTTTACCGTCTGGTTTAATTTACCCGACTAATTTCATTTAAAATCCTTTGAGGTTTAGAAATATGCTCAATCACATCGGCACAGACGACGCATTCTATGCTTTGGTCACTAAAAGGTAAATTTACAGCATCTGCGACAATACCATCCACTTGGGGGTAAATTTTTAAATCATCGCCTATTTTAAAATCAGCAGTTAATCTAAAACTAGCAGAAGATAGATCTAAGTCCACATATATACGATTCTTAAGTTCTAATTGGTATCTTAAAGAGGAGGGACATTGAACCGCTCCATTGACACTTTCTCCAATATCTATAATACAGGAAGCGGAAGCAGAGCCAAAAGCTGCTTCTTCTGCAATTTGTTGGTTTTATACATCGTATAAGGCAATCCTAATGTATTACTAATATAATGTTCGATATATTTCTGGTTATAAACCTGCCTTTCTGCTAATAACATAATAAGTATGCATTTTACCATAAAAATAAAACTATATAATCTATAATATTGAAGTTTGTCTATCCTATTTTTAGAAGTTGTTAAGTTTGTTTTGCAGTGAATTCTGGATATTCGAGGTATGTTGCCCAATCAACCTGTCGGAAAAAGTTCCATCGTTCGAGAAGAAGTGTAAAATACCAATATCTTTGGCAAAGCTGGTAGTGGTGTGATTGCCGATGGAATATACGATGGAATATACAGAGATATGTTCGCGCAAAAATTGATTGATGAATCAACAGCAAGGTGCCTGCTCCGAATTGTCGTTCTTGCAAAGTATGGACGCAGACCATATGCACAAGTAAGGCAAGTTTGGGTTTTGACCAGGAGTTTATTGACTAAATGAAAAATATGACTGCAAAACAGTAAAAGAGACGATGAGAAGTATTGTTTATTTTACTTTTAAGCGCAATTAGCGGTAGCCTATTGACAATTTTCAATCAAATACAATATAAAAACCAATTTTCAGAAATTTACTAGGATTGGCACAATGAAAAAAATTTTATCTCAAGCCTCCAAATAATTGGAGTTTACATACTGAAGTAGTTAAAATAGATGTCTCAAAAGTTTTAAAAGCATCATAGAGGAAGGGTTATTTGAAAGTTATTCTGAAAAATTTGTAATGATACACGATAAAATTGTCTATATTCCTGAAGTGCTTGATTATATTTTTTTGTCTGGATATGAAGCCGAAGACAATGTTTCTTAAAAACCAAAAACTATCCTTGGGTCTTGGGTATTAAAAGTAAGAGAGACGATTATAATAGTTCTGATTCGGAAGACAAAACTGAGGAAATGCTTGAAATTCTTCAAATACTAAAAGTAGGTATCATTTAATTACTAGTTTTGTTGCCGGTGTTCATCTGAATTTGGTGTGGCTAATCCCTAACCCTCTCTTGTTAAAATAAGCTTGATTATTGGTGTACAATAGACGCAGATTTATAAAGTTTATAAAAAGGAGTGGTTTATGTTTGAGTTACCAGAATTACCCTATGCTTATAATGCATTAGAGCCCTACATTGATGAAAAAACCATGCAAATACATCATGATAAACACCACGGGTCATATGTGAAAAATCTCAATGACGCACTGGTTGGAGAAGAAAAGTTACTAGCTATGCCAATTGAGGAATTGATGATAAATCTGAATCGGGTGCCTGAAGCTGTTCGCATGAAAGTCCGCAATAATGGAGGTGGTCATGCCAATCACTCATTGTTTTGGCAAATCATGCGACCAGCAAATCCAAGAATAGGAGCAGAAAATGAGCCGACAGGAGAATTATTACAAACTATCAATCAAGCATTTGGTAGTTTTATGACTTTTAAAGAACAGTTTACAGCGGCGGCCATGGGTCGATTTGGCAGTGGCTGGGCTTGGTTGATTGTTGATGCTGGAAAGTTGGCTATCACAGATACAGCCAATCAGGATAATCCGTGGATGGAGCACAAAACGCCGATTTTGGGACTGGATGTGTGGGAGCATGCATATTATCTCAAATATCAAAATCTTCGGGCTGATTACATCAAGGCTTGGTGGCATGTAGTTAATTGGCAAGAGGTCGAAAGCAGGTTTCAAAAAGCAATGAAGTAAAACTTTGGATTTTGACCCCCTCGCTTATTACAAAAAAGATACACCCTGTTTGCTGGCGGGCAGGGATGAGTTCATTTTAAACCAAGTTGTTTATAATCTTTATCAAAAATCAAAAACACCACTGTGATTAGCAAACACCTCGTTTTCCCAATATTAGAGTTATATTGATAAACATATGGCTCAATATTATTTGAGTAATTTATATTTACAATAACTTATCTAACCTTCTTAATAAGAGAGGGGGTGGAGGGAGCATTATGAGAGCAGTTGTGCAGCGGGTGAAATTGACGCAAGTTGCGGTTGGGCGGCAAACTGTAGCTGAAATTAAACAGGGTTTGTTGGTGTTGGTGGGAATTGCAGCCACAGACACAGAAGTAGAAGCGGAAAAAGTGGCCAAGAAAATCGTAGATTTACGAATTTTTGCTGACAAGGAAAACAGGTTCAATTTATCATTATCCCAAATAAACGGTGAAATACTTCTACTGCCCCAATTTACTTTATTTGCCGAGGTTAAGGGTCAGAACCGGCCGTATTTTGGGGCAGCGGCAAAAGCGGCTAAGGCAGAGTCATTATATAATTTTCTAATACAGCAATTGGAAAAATTAAAGATGAGAGTGAAAAGGGGAGTTTTTGGGGCTTACATGCAGGTGATGCTTATCAATGACGGACCGGTGACGATAATATTAGATACAAATGAATTTTGATTTATGATTTAGGATTTAAGAAAAGAATAGCATTGCAATATTTGCATATAAACGTTAGTATAAAACTAACATTAAATTTCACCCGCCACTACCCATCTTACGCTCTACGTACTGTAGCCTAGCTCGAAGAGCTTTGGTTAGCGGGTGCAAAAACACTAAACAGTTTTTTTACAAGTTCAAAAAAGCAAGTTTTACTATAGCATGCCTGCTCAATTTTTTGACGAAATACATGATACCCAGACACCGCCTCTTTATCGATGGTTTGATGGTAGAGCTTGGCAAATGCCCAAAAGCGGTAGTTTTCTTCCCGTAATTTCCCCGATTGACAATTCCACTATCGGCAAAGTGCCGCAACTGTCTTTGGAGGAGATTGATATGGTCATCAAAAGAGCCGGAGTAGCCCAAAAAGAATGGCAGAAAAAGACGCTTTTGGAAAGAAGTAAAATTCTCAAGTTGGCTGCAGATTGGATCCGCGAACAAGAGTCTTATTTAACACCATTGCTTGTATCGGAAATTGGCAAGCCGATAGATGAGGCCAAAGATGAAATTGTCCGCAGTGCTGATATGGTGGACTATTTTGCTGATGAAGCACTGCGGATGCGCGGCGAACAACTACCCTCTGATGCCTTTCCCGGCTATGACAAAACCAAACTTTCGATTATCGAACGAGTACCGCTGGGTATAGTTTTAGCCATTGCGCCGTTTAATTATCCGGTGAATTTATCCGTGTCAAAGTTGGCCCCAGCACTTGTCACCGGAAATAGCGTAGTTTTTAAACCGCCGACCAACGGGGCGATTTCTGCCCTGCACTTAACCCAAATTTTTAGGAAAGCCGGGGTGCCGGATGACATTTTGATTACCGTGACTGGTCGGGGAGAAGATATCGGTGATTATCTGGTCAAACATCCCCAAATATCAATGATTGCTTTTACCGGTTCTTCACAAGTCGGCAAGCATGCAGCAGAGAGGGCGGGGATGATACCATTGCTTTTTGAATGCGGAGGTAATAATCCAGCGATAGTGCTGTCTGATGCCAATACCGAAGAAACAGCTTTGGAAATTGTCAAAGGGGCGTTTTCTTTTGCTGGTCAAAGATGTACCGCCATCAAATATGTTTTGGGGCTTGAAGCAGACTTAAATAAAATTTTGCCCAGGGTTGTAGTTTTGACAGAGGAAAAAATCAAAATGGGAGATCCACGCTCACCCGAGACCAAAAGCGTGGGGCCCGTGATCAGCGAGTCTGCTGCCAAAGAAATTGAGGCGCGGATTGTGGCAGCTGAAAGAGATGGAGCAAAAGTAGTTTTGGGTGGAGTGCGCCGGGGCAATTATATCGAACCGACGATTTTGACTGAAGTGAGACCGGATATGGAAATAGTGCGGGTTGAAACTTTTGGACCGGTGGTAAATTTTATCAAGGTCAAAGACATGGAAGAAGCAGTGAGTATTGTGAATAATTCCACATACGGATTGCAGGCAGCTATTTATACTGCAGATGAAGGAGCGGGAATCAAACTGGGTAGCAAACTTGATGTTGGGACAGTTTGGATAAATAACAAACCCCAGCGAGGCCCGGACCATTTTCCGTTTTTGGGCATTAAGGGCAGCGGTGTCGGTGTCCAAGGCGTCCGCTATTCACTGGAGGCCATGACCCGCCTCAAACCCATCATCCTCAACAAGCCACAGTAAATAAAAATATAAAGGCCAAGTTTTATTGAAAGCTCATCCCCTGATAAATTAAGAGAAGTGCAGTAATTGACAATCAAATAGCATTTAGCATTACTTTATCCCTAAATAAGGTTTATGATTGATGCAAAAGAAGCTCCTAGCAATAAAGTCAATTTGGGATTAGAGGAAACATTTTTTTTGAAGAGACATCTTCCAATTTCCTGTCAAAAAGTAAAAAAATTATATCGCGTTTAGGGAAATTTGTAAAAAAAGAGGTACTTAGTCGTCTCCATAGTAAATATGACCTTTTTCGTATTGACTCGCTATAAAATTTTCTTCCACAAAGAGCGACGCCAAAATTTGAAAAACTTAAATTTTTACCTGTGACGGTAGAAGCTTTTTCACCACAAGGAAGAGAACGCATCTTAAGTATTTTAGGACTTAAAATAAATCCACACAAAATCCTGACCGCATCGGTTGAATATGTCGGAACTTTAGCTCCACCAACAACCCCTATTCACGAACAGGATGTCAAAGAGTTGGAAAAGGCGTGCCAAAATCTCCAAAGCGCTACCAAATAACTTAAATTTGCATCATGGGTTTGCTCTTTTTCACTCCCATTCCATGGTCGCGGGTGGCTTGGTGGTGATGTCGTAAACGACCCGGGAAATTCCGGGTACTTCATTGACGATTCTAGTAGATATTTTTTGCAAAACCGGGTAGGGGATTTTGGCCCAATCAGCCGTCATCCGGTCTTTAGTAGTATAGGCTCTGATAGCACAAACTTCACCGTAAAACCGGCCATCACCTTTGATAGCGGTGCTTTTTGTATCAGTGAGAACGGCAAAATATTGAAAAATTTGCTTTTTTAGATGAGCCTTTTCGATTTCCTCCACCACTATTTTGTCTGCTTGTTTATACAAATGCAACCGTTGATGAGTAATTTCACCTAAAATTCGTACGGCAAATCCGGGGCCAGGAAAAGGTTGCTGGTTGATTATGGTTTTGGGTAAACCCAATTTTTGGCCGATATACCTGACTTGATCGGTATAAAAATAGCAAATAGGTTCCAGCAGCCTGAGTTTCATTTTTTTGGGCAAACCGCCGACATTGTGGTGAGATTTGATCAGAGCTGAATATTTGGTGCTTTGGCTATGGATAAAATCAGCATAAGTTGTGCCCTGACCTAAAAACGCTACATTTTTATATTGAGCGGCTGTTTTTTCAAACAAGTCGACATACAATTTACCGATAGTTTTGCGTTTGGCTTCTGGGTCAGAAACTTTTTTTAATTTTTGTAAAAAAAGCCGTCGCGCCGTAACTATTTTGGGTCGGATGCCGGTAACTTGGGGAAATACAACTGAAAAGTTTTGCAAAGCATTTTCCCGCATCAGACCGGAGTCAATATATACAGGGATGAGATTTGCCCCTATCGCTCGAATTATAAGTGTTGCCGCCACAAAAGAGTCAGTGCCACCGGATAGTGCCATAAGCACTTGGTTTTTTCCAACCGTATCTTTGATGTTGCGGATAATACTTTTTATATCAAAATCCTGAAACTGGGGTTTTTCGCCACAGATGTTGAGAAAATTTTTCAAAATATCCATTCCGAAATTTGTATGTTGGACCTCGGGGTGAAACTGGACGCAGTAAATTTTCCGTTTTTCATCGTGCATAGCTCCGGCTGGGATATCCGAAGTTGCGGCAATCAGAGAAAAATCCGGTGGTGGACTTATCACCGTATCACCATGACTCATCCAGACCTGAAATTTTTTTTGAGGGAGTCCCCGAAATAATTTTGAGGCGGTAATAATGTGCAGTTTTGCCGGGCCATACTCTTTGATTTTACCTGCTTTTACTTGGCCTTTAAGCAAATGACCAGTAAGTTGCATGCCGTAACAAATACCTAAGATAGGTATCCCCAAGTCATAAATTTTTTTATCAATTTGGGGTGCTCTGTTTTCATACACACTGGCTGGTCCGCCGGAAAGGATGATACCTTTGGGTTGGTACTTTTTTATTTACCTAAATATATCTTCAGGAAGAATGATGTGGTTTTTGACGCCGAGTTCTTGTATGCGGCGGGATATCAGATGTGTAGTCTGCGAGCCAAAATCGACGATGAGAATCATTTTTTTAGATGATAATGTTTGACAAACTCAATTTGTTGTCGGGTAAAGTTGAGCTGCCTAAGTTTTTGGGTAAACTGTGTTGACCAGGCGCTGTTTTTATAATATTTTTTGGCTAAAAGCAGTAGCATTTCGGTTTTTTCATAAGGAAAAATAATCCATTTAGAAGTAGTGGCGGCATAATAATCAGGTTTGTAAACAGAGTGCGGCTTGTAAAAAACAGCAAGAGTAGTAATAGATTTGGGATGGCACCTTTTTAAATACCGGATAGCTCGCGTAAAAGTGTGGCCAGAGTCGGACACATCATCCACCAAAAGTATCCGTTTATATTTTATGGAAGTTTGAAGTTTGCCGGTAATTTTTACTTCCCCATGAATTTTAATATCGGTATAGCTTTGAATAATAATGGTCCAAATGGAAATGCGCAGCTGGTCAGATAAAACGTGACCCAGAGTTAGTCCACCGCGCGATACTGCCACAATCAAGTCAAATTTTGGCCCCTCTGCCAGTATTTGGCAGGCCAACTTGTGGATATATGAGAGATATTTATTCCACGAAAGCGGTAAATATGCAGGTGCCATATTTTGTGTGTATCAATACCACATCTGTTTGTCAACCCCGGCTTGTCAACTGCAAAACATTGGCATAAAATACCTCTATGGGAGAGAGAAAAACTCTGAAATATTCCAGTATCGCCATCTCCGGCGCTCCTGGGGCTGGTCGGTCGACACTGCTGAGAAACCTCAAACCCTTTGTCGAGCCCTTGGGTTGGGAAACGTTTTCCGGTGGAGACTGGTCCAGACAATTTGCAATTCAAGCAGGCAAACAAAAACCAGATGATCCAACCCACCACAAAGCCACAGATTATAGTGACGATATTGATTATCAAATCGATACAGCCATGCGACAAAAATTATCTGACCCAAATACCCACGTGGCAGTCGAGAGTTGGATCGCCGGCTGGAATATGCGGGGGTTGCAGCATGTTTTAAAAGTGCTGCTGATGTGTGACGACGCTTTGCGTATAGATCGGATAGTCAACCGGGATAATATCACGGTTGAGGAGGCCAAAGCGCATCTTCGGAAGCGGGAAAAAGTCAATTTTGACAAATGGGAAAGGATGTATCATACCCGCGATTTTTGGAATCCCAAGCATTACGATCTGGTGATCAACACATATTCCCACGGACCGCAAGAAACTTTGGACTTGGTGCTTCAAGCCTTAGGTTACTACAACAATAACCACAAATAAGGTCAGAGTCGAGCAGCTGGTTCTGATTTAATTTAAGCTTGAGCGGATAATCTCTGCCATAATAAGTCAGAAATTTTCACTGGCGCGAGAATGACAAACTAAACGATATAAATTGCGTCACTATGAGCAAAGTATATTCTAATGTCATATTTCTAGTTTCTAGCAGAGGTGAAAAATTCTCTTAATTTTTATTCATGTTTATGATTCCCAATCGGCAACAATGTTTACTGCTTTTTGATAAATACCATTTACCTTCATTAAAACGGGTACATGTGGAAGCTGTGACCAATTTGGCACTTGCATTAGCCAAAAAAATCATCGAAAAGCATCCAGAAATAAAAATAAACCTAAAATTGTTGGAAGCGGCCTGTTTGCTGCATGATATTGATAAAAATATTCCACCCAAACAAGGTGAAAGACACCCAGATACCGCTACAAGAGTGTTGCAAGAATTGGGATTTAATGAAGTTGCTGAGGTAGTAAAAAAACATTCATTACATTGTATTCTTGATCAAGGATTGGCCCCCAAAACTTGGGAAGAAAAACTGCTGTATTTGGCTGACAAAATGGTCAAATATGAAGTGATTGGGGTAGAGCATAGATTTAAGCTTTGGTATAAAGAAAACTTGCCTCAGGAGGCAGTTGAAATTTTAAATAAAAGTTTTCCCTTGGTGAAACAACTGGAAAAAGAGATTTTTGAATTGGTAGGGGAGCTGGGGGAAAATTTTATAAGCCAATAATTTGTCTCTATGAAGCGCCGGTTATTTATTGGAATTGATCTACCGCAAGAGATAAAACAGAAGATTGGTTCAATCATTGTTCATTTAATAAAGGAGTATCCCAACATCAGATGGGAAAATCCGGATAAATTGCATTTGACTTTGAAATTTTTGGGATATACGTCAGTTGTGCCCGAGAAAATTTTGCAAATATTACAGAAGAATCTAACCAGCCAAGCGCAGTTTAATCTGATATTTGGAAAATTGGACAAATTTGCCCGCCGGTCAACCATTGTGTTTTGGGGGATCAAAGAAAATAGACAGTTAAAGCAATTATATTTCAAAGTAAACCAAGCACTGAAAATATTTGGTTTTCCCCGGGAAAATCATCCCTTTCATCCTCATCTGACTTTGGGGAGGAGTAAAGAGCGGATTGCTGAAATCAAACCGCTCCAAATTGACCCCCCAGGTATTAAAGTCTCTGGCATCAGTTTATTCGAAAGCAAATTGAGTAAAGAAGGATCAGTTTATACCAAGCTAGGTGATATTTACTTCTGAAAATTTAGATATGTTTTGGATTTGTAGAATAAGACCTAAGATAATTGGGGTAAAAATAAAGTAGTGGAAACAGGCAGCAAAAGGATCTTATATAGCAAAGTATTTTGGGCGACTTGCAAGGCAATTAGCCGAAACCAGATTTTAGGCCAAAATCATATCAAGATTTATATCCTACTAGATTGCCTACTGCGTCGTAGCAGTTGGTTGGGTTGATCACTGGAATTGCCAATTTTTTACTGATCTTTTCTGGGAGACTGATAAGTTTTTGGATTTTTACGACAAAGAAATTGGGCTAGCATGTCTTTTCTGCCCCCTTGGTTTAATTTTTGCAACAGTGGGGTATCGAGTATTTTGCACCGCTTGCCAAAGGGGTATATAATAAAAACTTACGCATGGGAAAAGCTGTTGGCATTGGTATTTTATCCATCATTTTCGCTCTGATGTTTTCACTGGCTCTGGCTCAAGAAGCCTCACCTTTGGCACCTTCAGCCAAACCGACGCCCATCAACTACACATTGCCGTATCCGGGGATTTTGCCCGACCACCCGCTTTATTTTTTGAAAAGCTTGCGTGACCTGATTTTAACCAAACTTATATCCAATCCCGTGAAAAAATTTGAGTTTGATCTGCTTCAAGCCGATAAAAAACTCAACATGGCTATATTTCTCAAAATGAAATCAAATTTACCACTGATGCACCGGATGAACCGCGAAACAGTAGGCCATCTTAAAGAAGCTGATACGCACCTATTTGCAATAGCTGCAGCAGAGAACAACGATGTGAGAAGTCTTAAAGACAGATATGAATTATCGCTTAAAAAACATTTACAAGAACTTACCAATCTCAAAGAAGGTTTGGGGGTTGAGGACCAGGCTAAAATTGATGAAATCATCTCCCAAACCGACATTATTTTAAACAATTTTTACAGCAAACGCTAGTAATTGTTTAGGCCTCTAAAAATTTTTATCATTCAAAAATTTTCCCGCCAAACCTATTCCTTCACAAAAAACAGTGTTTCGACTTTATTAACAAGAAAATTATTCAGTGTAGAGTAATAATTTTTGAAAACTACTTATAATTTAGGTATATACGTTTTGCCAAATAGTTTAACCATTTTTAAACAAATTGGACTGAAAAAATGTTCTAAAGGCATTTTGACGTAGTTTAACAAATTCTAAAAAGCTTATAAAATTTTGATAAAGTCATACTCACGCTTCACCACCAAAATTGATATATTTTGAGCTGTTTTGTAGTCTTGACCGTATTTTATTAGTGTCTTATTCTTGAGCATGGCACTACGTATAGTGTTTAAATTTTCACAAAACACCTTCATATAATTTTAGGCTTATGAAATGTGTTTATTGCGATAATCAAGTGACAGAGGTAGTTGAGACCAGAGACAGTGAGGACATATCAGTGGTGCGAAGACGGCGGGAGTGTGTCAAATGTGGCAAGAGATTTACGACCTACGAACGGGTAGAAACAATACCAATTACTGTACTTAAAAAGAACAATTCCCGTGAGACTTTCAACCGAGATAAGCTGCGCGCAGGGATAGTTAAAGCAGCTGAAAAGACGTCCCTGACGCATGAGGATATCGAACAAATCGTATCAGAAGTCGAAAAAGAGCTTAGGGGAGCAGAGAGTACGGAAATCGAGTCACATAAAATCGGTGAATTGGTTGCGGGTAAACTAAAGAAAAAGGATAAAGTGGCTTATATCCGGTTTGCGTCAGTATTCAAAGAATTTGTTGATGTCGAAGAATTTAAAAAGGAACTGCAAAAGCTATTATAGATGTAAAAAGCAAAGATCAAAAAATAAATTTAGCTTATTGTTTTCTGCCAGCAGACAGAGCGAAATAGAAGAAATAGACAATGTTAATTTAGGAAATGAAATAAAAAAAGTTAAAAGTTTGGCATTATTATTTATGGAACTGACGGGCATCAGATACAAAGTATTTATTGACCGTTATTCTTTGAAAGACAAGACAGGCAAACCTTTGGAAACGACACCAGAGCAGATGTGGCGGCGAGTTGCCAAAGCTGTGGCTGCTGAGGAAAAAGGAGCATCCCAGAAAAAGTATTGGGAAGAAAAATTTTACGCTGCCATGACAGATTTCAAATTTGTACCCGGTGGGAGGATTTTAGCTGGTGCAGGCAGTGGTTATAAAGTCACTTACTACAACTGCTTCGTTTTACCGTCACCCCAAGACTCAAGAGATGGTATATTGGAAACCCTCAAGCAAATGGTGGAAATTATGGCTCGGGGCGGTGGGGTGGGTATCAATTTATCATCTCTGCGTCCTCGCGGTGATCGAGTCAAAAAGGTCAACGGTTTTTCATCGGGTCCGATAAATTGGGCAGAACTTTTTTCTGTCGCTACCAAAGACATCATTCAGCAAGGAGGAACACGTCGGGGAGCGCTCATGCTCATGTTGTGGGATTGGCATCCAGACATTGAAGAATTTATTACTGTGAAGCAAGATTTGACTCGCATCAATGGCGCCAATTTGTCAGTATGTGTCTCGGATAAATTTATGGAAGCGGTGAAAAATGATGGCGATTGGCAGTTGGTGTTTCCCGACAAAAACGACCCTGAATATGACAAAAAATGGGATGGCTATCTACCCAACTGGATCAATTTAGGTAAAAAAGTCATCATCCACAAGACCATCAAAGCCCGGCGGTTGTGGGATTTGATTGCCCAGGCAGCTTGGAGAAGTGCAGAGCCCGGGGTGGTTTTTATGGAACGTTACAACAAGCGGCATGCTAACTCCTATTTCAATTACATCAACTGCGTAAATCCATGTGGTGAGGAAGGATTACCCAATTGGGGTGTTTGTAATTTGTCCTCAATAAATCTGGCGGCCCTGGTCAACAAGGAGGGCGAAATGGACTTCGGGAAGCTTGCCGACATCACGCAAACCGCTGTTCGCTTCCAAGATAATATCATCGATCAGGATGTATATGTGTTTCCCGGAATTCGTAAGACCCAGCTCAATGGTGAACGGCGCATTGGTTTGGGAACCATGGGTTTGGGCGATGCTTTGATCAAAATGAAAATCCGTTACGGGTCAGAAAAATCTCTCAGAATTTGTGAAAAAATTTACCAAACTATCCGCGATAATGCTTTTGCCGCCACCACAGAAATTGCAAAGGAAAAAGGCGCTTTTCCCAAATTTATCGCGTCCAAATACACTCAAGGAATATTTATCAAAGAACTACCTCAGGGCTTGCAAAAGCAAATTAAAAAATACGGAGTGAGAAATTCCATCTTGTTGATGCAGGCACCTACCGGTTCTACCTCTTTGCTGGCTGGCGTATCATCGGGGATTGAACCGGTGTATGAATTTGAATTTGTTAGACGTGACCGTTTGGGACAGCATGTCCTGCGCCATCCGCTTTATGAAGAGTGGTTGCAAAGTTTTAAAAACGCAAATGGCCGTGAACCGACAAAGGAAGACCGCCCCGACTATTTTGTGTCAGCCAATGATCTTACTCCGGAAGATCATGTGCGGGTACAAGCAGTCATACAAAAATATGTTGATGCCTCAATTTCCAAAACAGTAAATGCGCCCAAAAGCCATACTGTGGAGGATGTGAAACGGCTTTATACTTTAGCCTATGATTTGGGTTGCAAGGGCATTACATACATGCGTGAAGGGTCACGCGCTGGAGTCCTGGAGCGAATTGCTGATAAACCAAAAACTGAAGAATTCAAATCGATGGAAACTCCGGATAGAGTCCCGCCACAGATTAAGCCCAGACCGACTATGGTCGTGGGCGCCACTTACAAAATGGACACGCCGGTGGGCAAGGCATATGTGACAATAAATACCAACGGTTTTAATGAACCGCTCGAAGTCTTTATCAACGTCGGCAAAGCAGGGAGCGACGTGCAGGCTATGGCTGAAGGAATGGGCCGGTTGATGTCTTTGGTGCTCCGGTTGCCCTCTCCCTTACCACATCAAGAGCGGATAAATGAAATCGTGGATCAACTCCAGGGTATTGGTGGATCAAGACATGTGGGTTTTGGCGACAAACGGATTAAATCTTTACCGGACGCAATCGCCAAGGTCATGTCTCGCCACTTTTTGTTAAAAGCCAATCAAAATGCTCTGGCAACTGCCAATGGAGCAGCAGATATCTCAGTAAACAACTACACCAATGGTCATGCCAATGGGCAAACCAACGGCCATACGGAAATAGAAACACTACCCAAAACCAATGTTTTATCACCCGCCTCCCAACCGGCCCTATTTGCTGCAATTAAAGAGTTTGATCTATGCCCGTCCTGTGGTGAGGCACTTCTGGCTCATGAAGAAGGGTGCAAGAAATGTTATGGGTGCGGTTATAGTGAATGTTGAATAGTAGAAAATGTAACAAGGGTAGAAAAGTAGTAAAAAGTATAAAGAAGTTAATTTCTACTTTCCCAACATCATCCACTTTTTCTACTTGAAAATGGTTAGAAATAGGGGTTTAGTCATTGTTTATACCGGTGATGGTAAAGGAAAAACCACTGCGGCATTGGGCATGGCTTTGCGAACCGTTGGTTGGGGCGGTAAAGTATTAGTGATTCAGTTTGTGAAGCAATGGAAGACTGGGGAACATCAGGCAATTGCAGCTTATTTACCGGATATTAAAATCATTCCTGCAGGTGCGGGGTTTGTCGGGATTATGGGTGATCGCAAACTTAAAACGCAACACATTGCAAGTGCTAAAAACGCATTACAATTTGCAAAAAAGGAAATTATGAGTAAAAAATGGACTAGTGTAATTTTGGATGAAATCAACGGTGCAATTGAGGGTAGGCTGGTGGCTTTGAAGGATGTCTTAGCACTGATTAGGAACAAACCCAAAGAAGTGAATTTAGTCTTAACCGGCAGAGAGGCAAGAGAGGAAATAATTAAAAAAGCCGATTTGGTGACGGAAATGAAAAAAATCAAACACCCGTACGACAAAGGCCTTTTGGCCAAAAAAGGCGTAGATTTCTAATCTTTAGCATACAAGTTATTTGATGCTAATGATTACAGATAATGACCAATTTAAACATCAAGAGCTATTTGAATTGTTTAGATAATTACTATTTGCTAGTAGAGTAGTTTTTTTAATTTTGAGGAAGTTGGTGTAAATCCAACACTGTGCCGCAACGGTAATTTTGATGTCACATCAGATAAGTCCGGAACTCAACTAAAAATAAATCCCGAGCAGGATATGCCCGCTTTGAGCGGATAGATATCTTGGAAGTTGAGGATTTTTTTAAAGACTGACGACTTCCAAGGCAATTTAAAACATGCCTCTCGGGAGAGAGGCTTATTTTATGACCTTAATCAACAAGCACAAAAAATTCATTTACGGGTTGATAGCTGGGATATTCTTTTTCAGTTGGTGGTTGACGAGGGGCCCCAGGACTATAACAAACACACCTCAACCCACGGTAAATGTCACAGAGGAAGCAATCCCCGTCAAGTTGGTAAAGGTAGTAATTGATTTTGGGGAAAGTCGGGCAGTTTCCAGTGATGTTCAAGCCGCAACCGTCTTTTCAGCCCTGCAAGAGGCAGCTCAAAAAAACAATTTACAGTTGCAAACCAAAGTTTATGACTTTGGCACCTTGGTAGAAAAAATTGGTGATTATGAAAATACCGCGGATAAAGTCTGGATTTATTATGTAAACGGTGAATCAGGACAAATAGCAGCAGATCAGATGGAGCTGAAAGCAGGAGATTTGGTGGAATGGAAATACGTAACGCCAAATTGAGAATTATGAAAGAAGAATTAAAAATTAAAAATTTTAAACTGGTGTTGGTGACTGTGTTATTAGTTAGTCTGGCAATAATTGAACGGTTGTGGCTGGATTTAGGGCCAAATGTGGAGTTGACTACTTTAGTTACATTTTTGGCTGCTTTTTATTTAAACTGCCAGGCAGCATTGATTGTTGGAGTTTTATCATTGGCAATTTCCGACATTTTTTTGGGAAACACCAACATTGCGATTTTTACCTGGTCGGCTTATGGTGGGATCGCAATTGGAGCTTTTATTCTTAAACGAATATCTTATGGCAGGCAAGAAATTTTTTGGGCTACCGCTGGAGGAGTCATGGCCTCACTCTGGTTTTATGTGTGGACCAATTTCGGAGTTTGGTTGTTAGATGAATTTAACATGTATCCTGACACTTTAAATGGATTAATTCAGTCATACATCAATGGCCTACCGTTTTTCAAATTCCAACTGACCGGAAATTTGCTGATTGTGCCGCTTGGATTTGGGTTAATTGAATTTATTAAATATTTAATTTCATATAAAAAGTTAAATTTTTCTCTTCTTCATGGCAGGATGTAAATTTAATCCAGAAAACGAATTGACCAGATTTAATATTTTGGAAAATCAGCAATTGGGTATGCTGGCAACAGCTGGAATAAAAGACGCTGCAGCGATCGCCAGGAAAAACGCTTTAATTATTTTTAATACCATCACTTTTCCGCAAAATCTGGCTAGTTGGCTTAATAGCGAAGTCCCGCGCAAAGACCAAATTCCGGCAGCCTGGGAAGTCCGAGACGGACAAGCCTATGCCGAAGGTTTTGGGACTCCGGATGAGCTTTGGGAAAATACCAGAATTTATAACCCGGAACAATTTAATGAAAAAGAAAGAGATGCCGCGTTACTGGGTTTTAGATTGTTAATAAATGGTCAAGCAAAGGCAGTGGCTTATCCGATGTATGATAAAAATGGTATCCGCTACATTCCGGTTTTGCGCCGTGTTGGCGATACGATAGTCAATGAAAGCATTGATATCGGAAAAGTGAGGGACTTGACAACAGTCGAAGGTGGTGATGTATTACGCTGGTTTAATAATGCGCATGAGGCAACCTCAAAACTTGCTCATGATGATGCAGAATTTCCGCTATTGGTGTTAGAGAAGCCGCCAACGGTAGAAAAGCTGCGAGAGTTGGCTTTGGGAAGAATTCTATTGACCGAACAAAATCCCCAAAAGGCTCTCGAGTCAATTTTTGATTTACCGTCACAATCTTCAGCCCCACCTGGGATAACAGAACCAAAACTGGATTTTGTTGATGCGGTCAAAATGGGGCAAAATACCCACTTTGATATTTCAGTTCATCATACAATTGAGACAGCCGGAAAGACCCCGGAACGGATTAAAAAAATTGATAGTCGAGCAATAATAGAAGCAGTAAAACCGGTAGCAAATATGGCAGAGACGCTGGTTGTTACAGGCAGAAAAATTACCCAAGAATCGATAAAAACTATACTAAGCACCAGCAAATTTTTCTATGAAACTCGGCAGCAAAAACAAAAAAAGACAAAAATGGAGGCGGAAAAAGCAAGAGCCGGAGCACCTATTTCTGATGAAATAAGCAAGCGGCCTATACAAATCGTCTCACAAATAGACAAAGCAAAAACCAGGATTGAAGTGTGGGCTTCCCATATCAAACAACAAGTGAAGCAACAGGTGGAACCACTGGTGCAGAAAACTATCGAGATATTTCCTAAACTGTTTCCCACCAAGAAAAAGAAAATGGTTGAGGAGATCCGCAACCCAAAACCAGAAACAAGGAAAACCAGTTGGCTGAAGAAAATTACTTTTAACCGGAATACTCAGGAAAAGAAATTAAGAGACAAACCAATTATGCAACAAATTCAGCGACAGATTCGAGAAAAAATAGTTAAGCCGGTGGAAAGAATCAGACACAAAACCCGGAAGTTTTTAGCGGGTTTAAAGATAAAAATTATATTTATAAAAAAACCAGATGTGGCAACAAACCAAGAGTTTTCTTATATAAACAGCAATCAGCGGCAAAGGGTAATCATCGAATACACGCTCGATAAAAAAGCATTAACCCGAATCAGAAAAATTGTGAGCCAGAGTAAATTAATAAAATTTGTGGTGTTTAAGGTAGAGCAGATTAAGATAAGCTTTGATAAAGTGCGAAAAATATGGCAGCTGAATTTTCAGCCAGAAAAAGTGCCCTGGGTACTAAAAAAGATAATCATCCCCAGAATTATAGGTATAGGTAGTCAGCTAAATTTCCGACAATGTGTCGGAGTGAAGCAATTTTCCAGACTTAGGAAATTATTTTCCGAATCCAGAGCCCGCTTTGTTAGGTTTTACCTAAGTTTGGTAGTCACCAAGCATCAACTTAAGCGGCTGAAATCAATATGGAATCATCCGGCTTTCGTAATAATTCCCCATCCACAAACATGGACAGTAAGCACAAAAGAGAAGAAAGCAAAGCTGAAAAGATCACCATTACAGGAAGGTGGGTGGAGGCTATTTTGGCGCTGGTTGATCAAAGCAGTCAGTATGCGGCGGGAAAACAAAATCCCACACCTGAATACAAAGAGGATAAATCCTGCAAAGAAAAAGTTACCCCAAACTGGAATAATTTACAGCAGATCAAAGCAAAGAAACTCCTCGACTTATGCCTCTAGTTTTCTCCCTCGTTAAACCACAGAGGACAAGCAGGGTGAAAAATTTGCAAAAAGCAAGTTTTTCAATTGTGGGTAAGTTAGGCCTGTGATATTATACTCTCATGAGTGATCTGCCCAGCGATCAGAAGCAAAAATTGACTGCCACCGGTTCAGCTCCGGTAGCTTCTTCGCAGCCACCGATTGGTCAATCTACGACAGCAGGGGGAGTTCATAAAGAAGTTGAACCCCTTTCGACCAGCGAAACACCCTTGATTGAAGAGACTCTGACAGAGGTGGAATTGGAACCAGAAGTTGAAGCTGCGGGGATAGAAAAGACAAGTGAAACCATCGAATTGCCCCCCGATGTTCAACAAATGGGAGTGGAAGCAGTCGGTCCGGCGCAACCGCACGGAACAGGAGCGACTGTCAAACTTCCTTTGAATGATGCACAAATTGTGCAAGGCTTGCACGCGCAAATTTTAACCAGTTTGCGTTGGTTGGCAGAATGGTGTCTGCGGCAGCTCAAAAAGGCCCATATACATTTGCAAGTGGTGAGTGGAAAAGTAAGAAGACTCCCAGATTGATACCTAATACCAATTAGACCAATACACATGCTGATCCAAACAATTCTAAAATTGGAGCCTGATTAAAATTTTTTTGTTTGCATCGCTTGCATAATAAACACACAGGTTTTAAGCAGGTGGTAAATTGGTATAAATTCTATGACGGGAAATGAGTTTTTGGCTGATCTGACATACAGGTTGCAGATTCTTTTTATCAGCTTTTTCTTGCTGGTGTTTTTTGTCATGGGGTTGGCTGGAATAATGTTTCTGTTAGTGATGTGGTTTCGCTACAAAGATAGGGAAGAACGCTCACTAGGTTACATAACTTTACAAGTATTGGTGCCCCGGGACAATGAAGTGAAAATCGATGCGGCTGAGCAGATGTTTAGTGCCATTGCTTCACTTTATCAATCCGGCTGGCAGAATTTTCTTAAAACCCAACCGCATTTAAGCTTTGAGATTTTGGCCAGAAGCGGTGACATCACTTTTTACGTGTCAGTGCCTGCCGAAAACAAAGATTTTATTGAAAAACTCATTTATGGAGCCTATCCGGGGGCAGATGTCACACCAGTGGAAGAACCGACTATTTTTTCCGAAAAAGGCAAAGTTGCCTTTGCCGCGCTGCGCCTCAAAAAAAGCGATTATTTACCCATAAAAATCTTTCGTGAATTGCCTACCGATCCACTCTCATCCTTGACTTCGATTTTAGGGAAAATGCGCGGACAGGAAGGGGCTGCAGTGCAAGTTTTGGTTGCCCCAACCCATAGTAAATGGAAAAAACAAGGCGGTTCTTTTGTGGCTCATGTCAAAAAACAAGAGAGCGATCCAGAAAAAGCCAAATTCACTTATGATCCTAAAACCCTGGAGGCCATAACAAACAAAGTTCAGCGGCCGGGGTTTAAAACAGTAATCAGATTGGTTGTTTCTTCAGATAGTAAAGAAAATGCCAAAATGCATCTGACAAATCTCATTGGCGCTTTTTCCCAATTTGCTTCAGATCAGAATAATTTCACAAAGGCCAAGATTTTATTTAAAAAACTATTCATGATCGATTTTATCTACCGTTATTTTCCGGTCGTGGATCTGCCGTTTTACAAGCAGACTTCAGTTTTATCCAGTGAGGAACTGGCCACCATTTGTCATTTTCCCAATAAATCGGTTGAAACACCGCATATTCACTGGCTCAATGCCAAGCGTGCACCGGCTTCCAGCAAGCTACCAACTCACGGATTATATTTAGGTAATTCGCGTTTCCGGGGTATTGACCGCCCGGTATATATCGACACGGATGATCGGAGACGACATATCTACACGATCGGAAAAACAGGTGTCGGTAAATCGGAACTATTGAAGTCGTTGATTCTGCAAGACATCAAAGCGGGAAATGGCGTTTGTTTTATCGACCCACACGATACTATTGACAAATTACTCCCATTGATCCCTCCGGAGCGGGCAGAGGATGTGATCTATTTTGATCCTTCAGATACGGACAGGCCGATGGGGCTGAACATGCTTGAAGCCTATACCGAAGAGCAGAAGCATTATGTGGTGACTTCAATTGTCGGCCTGATGTATAAATTGTATGACCCGATGAAAACCGGCATCATCGGGCCTAGGTTTGAGCATGCGATCAGAAATGCCATGCTTACAGTCATGAGCGAACCAGGAAATACTTTTGTTGAGGTAGTAAGAGCTTTAACTGATTCAGGATTTGTTCAGGAACTATTGCCCAAAGTTCAAGACCCGATCATTCGCAGATATTGGACTGATCAAATCGCCCAAACTGCAGATTTCCACAAAAGTGAAGTTTTGGATTATATCGTCTCCAAATTCGGTCGCTTTGTCACCAACAAACTGATGCGCAACATTATCGGTCAGTCTAAATCTTCGTTTGATTTTAGAAAAGTCATGGATGAGGGGAAAATTTTGCTGATCAATCTTGCCAAAGGTAAAATCGGAGAAGAGAACAGCAATTTCTTGGGTTTGATTTTGGTACCCAAGATTTTGATTGCAGCTATGAGCCGGCAAGATGTGCCAGAAGAACAGCGGCGCGACTTTTACATGTATGTGGATGAATTTCAGAATTTTGCCACCCCTGATTTTGCCCAAATACTTTCTGAGGCTCGCAAATATCGGTTAAATCTCACTGTGGCTAACCAGTTCATCGGCCAGATGGAAGAAGAAGTGAAAAACGCCATATTCGGCAATGTCGGCACACTTGTGGCTTTTCGGGTCGGAGTGACTGATGCCAATTATCTGCAACATGAATTCCAGCCGGTATTTAATGAGTCAGACCTAATTAATATAGAAAGGTATAATGCCTATGTTAAAACAGTAGTAAAAAATGAGCCAATTCCACCTTTTAGCGTGGACATGACGCGGGATATTGAAGCGGAAAACAAAGCCGCCAATCCCAAAGTGGCTCAGGCGATCATTCAACTGTCTCGTTTGAAGTACGGCAAACCCCGCGAGTTGGTCGAAGCCGAGATAGCCCAAAGAGCCAAACTGTAATAGTACGCCTCTTTAGTGAATTGAAACACACAACAAGATTCTACAGTTTTACCACTTAGTTTGTTAAAATACGATTATCGGGCCAATCACTTGTGGTCGGGTAGTGTTTTACCCGGCAAACACAAGCGCGTCCGTAGCTCAGTGGTAGAGCGCTACTCTTATAAAGTAGATGTCCTTGGTTCGATCCCAAGCGGACGCACATAATGGCACGGTGGGCAGGGCAGGAACAGAAGGATATCGAGTCTGTCTGTTCTGTCTGTAGGCAAACAGGAGTTGGTCACCGCGTTTTTACCGGCTCTTACTAAACTGTTAAAATAAAAAAAGTCAGGATGTCTTTCCTGGCCTGACTCCGAAATCGTTTTGGAGACAATTTTAAAATTATGGCAGAATTGGTAGTTTTGGTTGACGAACAAAACAGAGAGATTGGTACTGCAGAAAAAAATGCCATTCATACGGTAAATACTCCTTTGCACCGTGGCCTTTCCGTGTTTTTGTTCAATTCCCAAAAACAGCTATTGGTCAGCAAAAGAGCGAGGCATAAAAAAACTTTTCCCGGAGTTTGGAGTAACACGGTTTGCGGTCATCCGGCACCCGGCGAGGCCACTCTTGATGCGGCCAAAAGGCGACTGAAAGAAGAATTAGGACTGGTAGTTTATGAGATAGAGGAAGTTGCTCCCTACCGTTATCGTTTTGCCGACAACACAGGAATTGTGGAAAATGAGATCTGTCCGATATTTATTGCCCGCTCCAATGCCTACCCGCGCCCCAACCCGCAAGAAATTGAAGCCTGGAAATGGCTACCCTGGACTGCGTTTTTGCAAGAAGTGACTTCATTTCCTGATAAATATTCGCCTTGGAGTCGGGAAGAGGCTGAGATAGTAGATAAATATCTCAAAGAACAAAAAGCCAAATTGTTGGCAAAAGCATGACTGATATTTTTCAAGTAAAACAGTTTAAATTTCCTTATACCGACTACCGCTTTCCCGGTCAAAATGAAGGGGAGCGGACACTTTTTATTACCAGAGAATCAGAAATCATGCACAAAATGCGGTTGATAGCTTTAGTGGTTGCTTCATTAATCTTGTTAGTGTTGGGTTTAATATTAACTTCATTAATTTCCCAATTCTTACCTCAATTATCCTGGTTAAAGACACTGATTGTGGTATTGGTGGGATTGTTTTTTATCCTAGGGTATTGGTTCATCGAGGAAACATTCCGCAAATCATTGTTTATCATTACTACCAGAAGGCTGACTAAAATCATTCACACCACACCGTTCACCTGGTATCAGTTTTCCCTAGGACTGGACGAAATAGAAGACACCGGCTCATACGGTTCGACCTATTTTGAAGCCTTATTTAAACTCGGATATTTTGTCGCCCGTTCCGGCGCGGGAGCTATCAAAAATTTCAAAATTGTCAACATCACTTATGCTCAAGATCTGCACAACTATGTCAACAAACTGCTGTATGCTTTTAAACATTATCCTGACCGAATAAATGAGTTCCGCCCTTTTATTCCCCACCTGACGCCAGGGGAGAGGAAGGAACTTTTCAAAAAATATCCAGAATACAAAACGGAGTTTGAGTAAGGAATATAAAGAGATTTGAAGATACAAAGGCATTAAGAGCAGTTTTTATATATGAACATTCCAGACAAGATCAAAAACTTTACTGATTTGATTGCTTGGAAATAAGGACATAAATTAACCCTAACTGCAATATGAAGTTACTGCAATATATCCACTTTTAGAAAAATTCAATCTGATTTCCCAAATGCGGCGGGTTGCTGTTTCAGACGAATCCTGCATCGCTAAAAATTAGTCTGCCGGCTTCACTATAAAGAAAAGTTACAATTTTACTACGACGCCTAAGGATCTTTGGGAGAACTACAAATTCAGGCAATCACCTCATTTGATTTGAAATTCTTGAGCAAAGCTGATTATGACAAGATTATCCAATAAATTTAGTTGACAAACTTGGTTTTGGGTGGATTGATCAAGGAAACTGAGAGGAGAGCTGTAAAAAAGTAAATTAAAATTTTCTTAATATCTTAGTATCTCAGCATCTTAATATCTTCTTATAATTCCTCTAGCTTAACTGACTTTTCCGACCTACCTTTGACAAAATCTAAATATTTTTCTGTAGTTGAAAGGCGTTTGTGGCCGACGAGTTTGGAAATGACGGTCAGGGGTGTGCCGGACATCAGATGATGGGCGATGAAAGTGTGCCGCAGATCATTGACTTTGGCGTTTTCAATACCCGCAATTCTAAAAAAACGATCAATGGCGGTTCGGATATTGCGGATGAGTAAGGGGCGACCAGTCTTGGTTACAAATAAAGTATCGTTTTTAGTTTGTGGCCGCTCTTTAAGATAGCGATCTATAGCTGCCCTGGCCGCTTTGTTTAAAGGTACAGTGCGGGCATCATGGGATTCGAGAGCTGCGATATAAAGTTCACTCTCCTTGATATCCCCGAGTTTGAGATTGGCCAGCTCACCAATACGCAGTCCCGTTTGCAAAAAAAGTTCCACAATAGCCGAAATCCGGGCATCATCGCGGCAAGCGTCACGCAACGCTCGGTATTCGACCTTGGAAAGTATCCGGGGTGGCTTCACCTCGTATTTCGGATGGGAAATGTCTGCTGCTGGGTCTTCCGTAATATAGTCTTGGGATCTCAAATAACGGTAAAAAGTTTTGATCGAGTTGATCTTGCGGGAAATCGACTTTGGGGTGTAACCGTCTTTGCCGAGTTTGGATAAAAAAGCGGTCAGCTCATCTTTGGTGACGTCGCTGACCTTGCTTTTACCTAAATCTGTCAAGAAACTAATCAGCTGATCGATATCTTTACCGTATGCTACAATGGTAGCGCGAGCGCGTTTACGGGCTGTCAGATGGTCTAAAAATTGCTGATGAGCGGTCTTTAAATTGATATCTGAGGCTGTCATAAGGCCTATAATATCACTATAGAACAAGCTTTGTCAACAGCCCAAACTAACTTAATTCAAAGCTGAATCCCTTTCAAATAAATAATTTAGCTATGAAACAACGCCTTATAACATTATTGATATACAGTGCGAGCCTGTTTATTATAGTAAATATCAGCCGCTCGATAGTCTCTTTGTGGCAAAAGCAGCACATAATATCTGAACAGGAACAAATTCACAAGCAGCTCGAAGCAGAAAATAAAGAACTTAATCAGATCCTAAGCCAAGTCCAAAGTCCTGAATTTGTGGAAAAGCAGGCTCGGGAAAAGCTGAATCTTAAGCGTCTGGGAGAAATAGTTGTGATTCTACCAGAAGAGCTGAAACAGACAGAGATTGGACAAGAACCAGAAGAGGAAGTTGCTTTACCCAATTGGAAAAGGTGGTGGAAACTGTTTTTTTAGTGGGGTGTTTAATTTTACTTCCTTCATTTCCGCCTCATGAGATTGGAAGAAGATGTTTAAATATCGTTTATGTAATAATCCCAGTGCTCGTTTTTGGAAAAATTCGAACACATTTCGAAAAAATTGTAAATTGTTTGCTCACCCCCGCCATTCTGTGGAGCTCGTAACTCCAGTGCTGTACCTCAAACGCCGCACTTATTATTTCTCACTCTTTTCGCTTTAACAAGGAAAAGATATTGTAGGGCCTTTGCCCGATACATTTTTATAAGCAGATATGATATTCTCTACATGATACCAAAATCATTGGTCAAAAATCAGCAGTTTTGTTATAAAAAATAAAAACTAGTTTTGATACACTGTAGATATGGATAATGAAAAATACCGCAAGAGGATAGAACTTAAAATTTTGCAGATTATTGAGGACAGACTAAAAGCTCATCAAATGGATGCCAGCCGAGCGAGGGAAATAGCAAGATACATATATAAAGTTCTCCATCCCCACATGACATTAAATCAAATTCATGATGTAGTTCAAAACTTCGACGACCACTTTTCAGAATTAGTACCAATAGTTTTGGAAGTTTCTAAAGATTATGAGGAAAAAGTAAAAAACGCTGTAGTTAACCATGTGGGAATACTTTTGAAACAAGGAAAAATTGAAGAAGCAAATGTTTTATTAAAAAAAGCTGTAAATAAAGAAGTTAAATTGAAAGAATAATATGACTGATGGACCAGTTACAGAATTACCAACAATAAATCAGCAGGAAAAACCAGCGTCTTTAAAACCGCCTGAGGTAGAAGCGCCTAACAAACAAATTGAACAAGGTGAGCAAAAAAAATTTCCGGAGAATAAATGAAGATAGTGATTTTGACTCTGTTCTGGGCGTTATTGCTGAAGTACACGGAGAATATGTTCCTTCTGACAGGGCAAAGGCAAAATCTCAAGGAGCCATTACTCTCATTGGCGAGACCGAGGAAAACCTACCGGAAGAAACATTAGCAGGCCAGATTGAGCAAAAGATTGTTAAATTTAGAGAAATAATCGACTCAGAAACAGCACAAATATATGCAGGTGGCGAGCTGGGAGAAATTGTTCTTGACAAGAATGGTAATTTAGTAAGGCTAAATATGAGTCCGCGAGCTCAGTTAAAGATAATGATAGATTATGCCACGACAGTCGCAGCGATATCGGCTCTTTATACTTCATCGCCTGAAGTAAGTTTACTTCCACCAGAGGCATTCAAAATAAATACTTTTCCAGATTTGCTGAGACAAATAGATAGCAATGGAGTTGTCTTTACTGTTATTGGTTATAAAGCTGATACTCAAACAAGATTTTATACTATTCCAGGTAAACAACTCGATGGTCAAAGAAAACCAATTCCTTTAGCTGATCAAAAAGTCCTTGTTGTGCAGGATATCACTTTAGAAAATGGTAACATCAGAAGAATTTATGCAGTAAGTACAGCCGCTGATCTTGATAATGATTTAGGCCGGATGATCAAAGCTCAGCAGGGACATAGTTCTGATATTACCAGGAGCTCAGCGCAAGCACGAATTAAGAATGAAACACCTCAATCATCCGTTACTGAAAAACGAGCGGTGAAAAATGATGAAACAGAAAATCCGCTTGGATCAGGTACATCTAAACCAGAATCAATTAGAAAAGTTCTAAATGCAGAAAAAATTAGGCAAGACCTTGAAAGAGGCGTTTCATTAAGCGAATTACCGGCTATTAATATACTTGAACATCAAATAGATGCAAATCATCAATATATTTTAAATAAAGCTTCACAAGCGAGACGTCAAGATATTGCTTATTCTTTAGCAGCAAGATTAACGAGAGGTGTTTCTTTATACCAGCGCATCTCTGAACAAGCTGTGTTTGGTCCAAAAGATTTTAAGAGATTTGATAAAAGTGACGTTCTGGCCCCCCTGATGCCTCAAATTAGGGCAGAGTTAGCACAAGCCCAACAAACTATAACCCAAAAACGTCCTGTAGTAAGATTTTCGGAAGACAATGGCTGGCTATATTTACATCAGGGACACAAAGAAGAAACCGTTTACCGTATCTATCTATCACCAAAACCAATTGCTACAGGTAAAGTATTTTCTGACCTAGCAACAGAGATTCCTGATAATGTTGGCTATCAAATGAAGACTTTTGATCGACCAGATAGACCTCAAGATGTGGCTAGGTTGGACAAAATTATCGTTTATTGTTCAGAGGATAATTTTGACACTATTTTAGGAGCAGTAGGCAGGGTCTACGAGCAGCATATGGATGACTTTCAAGGCAGATTAGGACCAGGTGGGGGTACGGTTACACCATTAGAAGGAGTTAGTGTTACAAAACAGCCTACTCAGAAGCCAGGACAACAAGAAAATACAGGAACCCAAGAAGTTGCAAATAGAATCAAAGCAAAAATGGATGAAAGACTGCCAGTTGTTACGAGGGAAGGATTACAGCAATATAAAACTGTTCAAGATGCCTATCAATCCGATGAAGGCAAATTCCTTTGGGCTGCTATGTCCGATGGAAAAGAAAATTTAGTGCGCTTATTATATTTTCCAAATAATTCAGTTCCCATAGATCAAAAATATAACTTAGCTCAAATATATTTAGAAACTGTTTATAACGCGACAGTAAGAAATTATGTTGAAGGAAGACAAGTATCTATTTCTGATATTAGGAAAACTTTTCTACGAGCTGTAAAGGCAAGGAAAATTCCTTTAACAGATGCGCAATTTGGCTTTCTTCAAAATCAGTCACCTTATATCTATGAAAAATATTATATTTTAAATATAATTGTTGGAGCCGCCCGTATTGCTGGTTTAGCGATTGTCTTTAATAATAAACTAAAGGCTGCACAACCTCCAGGTGAAGCTCTTCGAGAAATTTTATCAGCTTAATTTGTTTTATTTATAATCCAGATAAATAGTCTTTAATTTACTTAACAGATTTTATTACTGTTAAATTAAGTTTAAAATACCGGAGGAATTTTTAATGGCTGTCTTAAATAAGTCCTTTCATATGTGGTCTTACCAGCGTAAACATTTAATTTTAATAAAAGTTATTTAAATTTTTGCGTTTTTCCTTATTTTTTAGGGTCGTTCTCGACGGACTTGAATTTTCCCTTTGCAGCGCTCGCATCGGGCGGCGGCGTTGCGAGCGCCGCACCCAACGATTTCGCCATTTCCCAAATGGTGCCAGTGGAGGGGATCGAACCCCCGACCCATGCCTTATGAAGACACTGCTCTACCACTGAGCTACACTGGCTGTGTCCGGCCGTTGTCTATAAACAGAGATGATTGTTTGGTAATTTTAACAAATAGTAAATAGGGGAGCAATAAATCAGCCACCAATCACCAATTTTTAGTTTTAGGTGATTTTTATACCGAATAAAAGCATTTTCTTTTTTCACTTCCAGTTTTGCCTCCAACTTGCGTCTTCCTGTAGTGTTTTTGATATGAAACTTTTCTGTAAGATAGTTTTTACAGACAGATACGATTTGGTAGAACGGTAGCTCTAGTCAATTTTTATGTTCAATAATCAGCCTATTGAGAGCAGTTGAAATCTCCGTATATAGAAAGTTATCAGCGTAAAGCAGGTGCAGATGCTGACCAGATGAAAATTTTGTCTCTGGTTGAGGTGAACAAGGGAATCCTGCTGACATCAGTTCTATGAGGTGGAAAGAAAGTATTTATTGCGGACATTCTGTTTCGCAAAGGGAAATACCACTTCACCACGGGGAAGCAAAAATCCACTTTTTTGGGGAGTAATTTATTTTGCCGATCTCTGGTTTACGGGGGTTACAGGAAATCAGAATCTATTTCCTGACTATATCAGCAATGAGAATAAACTCGATATCTACTTGTCCTCAAGGATGAATAGTTTTTATCACTTTTTCAATTGCCTAAGCTTTTGTAGCTTGACAAGTCAATTCTATCTTTGCCACAGTCGATCTGGGTTTTTTTCCAATTTTCCCCTCAAATGGTTGGATTCTTTTTTTCTTTCTTCCAGTTACCCTCACCATAAGTTATATAAGCAATGTAAGAGTACTTGCCGTAGACTCCAGTTCCTTGCTTTGCTGCAATTTAGATTATATGGTTGACGATTTTTTTATCATCTTATCAATAGACGACAAACTTATATTTCATGCTACTCAATTTTACGCTTTATCTAGTTGAGGCTATGATGTGAACTCCGTTCACATCAATTTTATGAGGTCGGAATTGAGGGTATCATGTGACCTCGTCACATCATCCCTATGAGGACGAAAGGAAAAGTGCTAAAAAAATACGCTCCCAGAAGGAGCGCGCTTTTCCTTTAATGTTCTCAGTTGCGGGGCCGGGAATCGCACCCGGCCTAGGAGATTATGCTTACTGTTTTTCACCCTGAAGCTTGTTTGATGCTGCTTCCTGGACTCCGATTGCTCGGAGTGTCGGACTATATCATCCCCGCCTATCAGAAAATATCTAATGAAGGCGGGGTTCGGCGTTTAGTCTCTACGGACTCGCCCCTAAAAGGGGATTGCCTCGGTATTCTCCCGTGAAGGAATCCACCGATACAGCCGAATTTTCACATAATACTTTCATATTATGGGGCCCATTTTTGAGCCTCCCGTGCGACTTTACACTACCCCGCGGAACGAAAATCTTATTGAAATTTACTTCCATTCGTTCTTAGCTGGAAGCAATCGGGATCAAAGCAATCACCTTACCACCAGTGGTGGATAACGTGATACTACCCCGCGGCTCACTAAACCATATTATAGTTGTATTTAGATATTGAGTCAATGTAATTTGCCTTCATCCAAACTATAACTATAGATTATTATAATCACCTATTATGGTTAATTCTAGGTTCAAAAAACTAGAGAACTACCAGAAAAGGTATCCAGAATTAAGACAAAAAAGAAAAAGAAAGGTAACGATCTGGTGACCCGATATATAAACTTGCCAGGTATGGTATAATAAGTTTTCAGTTTAATAAATCCGTTGATCCTGATGGTTGGAGCAGGGGAGGAGCGCAAGAGTATGCGCCGGAGGCGAAACCGTAAACAGACAGCAACGAGTGTCGGTAACGGAGCTCGTCATGAATGAGATTTCTCAATGACGTCCCCGTGAGGGGATTTTTTATTGAGAAAGAAATCCAAGGTGGCACCGCGTCACAAATGTAAAATTCTCAAATCAAAAAGTAAAAATTGATTTTGGAATTTAAAAGAACGCCCTTGGAAGTTTTCGAGATTTAAATCTCGGGGATTTCCAAGGGTTTTTCGTGGGGCAACGAGTCAGAACAAAATTTCTGATGAATTTAGCAATCTGGCTATCCCAGAATCACCTTGAAAGCAGGATGTAAATTTGGAAAATGACAAATTTATTACCAGAATGATAGAGAAAGATATATTGGAAAAATTTTATTCTAGGATAAAGCAAATATTTAATCCGAAAGAAGTGACGGCAGGGGAGGTCATGGCCATTTTCCCCATAACCAAAATTGTCCGGTAACGGGATTGCCTATAGCAAAACAGGCAGATTATTTGCAGATAGGACAGGAAAAAAGATTATTCCTGACGGGCAATAATCCGTGGGTTGGAGGATTGGACAATACTTATCAAATCACATTTATTAGATGTACAAAATGCAAGGTGGATAAAGTTTCCCAAGAGAGGAGTTAAAGATATTTATGAAACAAAATCCAGATGGGATAATTGGTGATAAGGGTCCATACGCCAGCAGGGAATTTTATTATTTGTTTTTGGACAAAAGACGGGACATCTATCAGACGCAAAATAACGATGATTTTCCCTCGGGAGATGACCGGGTAGCTTTAGTCGACAAATTGCTAAGCGAGTGTTATAAAAGTAAAATAGAGTGACTTTGTGGCAAACCTTATTATCTAAAGGAGGAAATTATGAAACACAATTATACAAAACTGGCGATGGAAGTACATGGGACGGCTTCTTCAACCCCCAATAGTAAACTAGTGATCAAAGGCGGACAGCGGATTGTTTCTGGTATTACCCCATCGGGTGATGGAAGTTTGCATATCGGCAATTATCTAGGCGCGGTCAAGCAATTTATTGAGTTTGCCCGCAATAATGAATGTTTTCTGTTTGTGGCGGATTTGCATGCTCTAACAACAATTCAGAACAAAAAGCAAATGCAGCAGAATGTGGAAACATTAATTCTCAATGAATTGGCGCTTTTAAAAGGTTTTTTGACTGAAAAAGAGTTTAACAACATCACCTTTTTCCGCCAGTCAGATGTCCCCCCGCATGCAGAACTACAAAGTATATTAAATAATGTCACGCCGTTGGGACTTTTAAAGCGCGCTCATGCCTATAAAGACAAGTTGGCCAAGGATGTGATGGAAGAAGAGATAAATTTAGGATTATTTAACTATCCGATTCTCATGGCGGCGGATATTTTATTGTATAAACCCGACTTGGTACCAGTAGGCCGCGACCAGAAGCAACATATTGAGATCACGCGGGATATTGCCCAGCGATTCAACAAAATTTATGGAGGCTATAAAGAAAATGGGAAGACAGGTCAAAAAGAAATCTTCAAATTGCCGCAAGCTTTTATACCAGAACAAGTGGCCGTGGTGATGGGGATTGATGGCAAGCGCAAAATGAGCAAGAGCTTGGGTAATTATATCTCGATTTTTGAAGATAGACTGCTAATCAAAAAACAGGTGATAAGCACCTTTACTGATCCGACACGGATTCATGCAAATGATCCCGGGCATATTGAGGGCAACATGGTGTTTCATTATTTGGATTTTTTTGCTGAACCAGATCAGGTTGTGCCCCTCAAAGAAAAATATCAAGCCGGCCAAATAGGTGATATTGAGGTAAAAGAGTACTTGTTTGCAAGCTTGATGAAATACTTTGCCCCAGCCAGACAAGTGTATCAGGAATTGAAAAATCAACCGCAGGTTATAAAACGAATACTTCAAAAAGGCGCTGAAAAAGCCAGATTTGTAGCAAGTCAGACGCTGAAAGAGGTGCGTCAAGCAATCGGTTTGACCAACCGGTATTCGTTTTTCGTTTATCAGACAGCAGTTTTAGACGATCAGACATCAAACCAGATTACTCTTGATGATTTCGCCAAAGTGGAAACAAGAGTAGGTCTAGTAATAAAAGCTGAAAATGTGGAAAAGAGTAATAAACTTATCCGATTAACCGTAGATGTGGGGGATGGCAAACAGCGTCACATTTTTACGGGAGTCAGAGATTTTGGTTATACGCCAGAAGATTTTCAGAATAAAAAGTTCCTCTTTGTTACGAATTTAACACCCAAAAAAATCATGAATGAAAAATCACAAGGTATGATACTGGCAGTGGATGGTAAAGACGGCAAGCCGCATTTTATATCAGCAGAGGGTTTGGATATAGGAGCAAGGGTGAGATAATATGGGATTTTCCCTGTTGACTCTTATACACTAGCCACAGGAATTTAGCTTTTTTCCCGACTCTAACTGTGTTATACTTTTGTATCTGTGACACTGGTGTTTATAAGTAAAATTTGCTTGAGTTTAAACCACTGGGATGCAGCATGATTTCACCACTAGCAAAGCCATCTGACACATTTTGCTCTAGGTCAATTTTACTCACGCACATGCTCGAGTTAAAATAGTCTTATGGAATCACAACCTACAAAAGAAATTAAACCGACACCTACTCAAAAAGAATCGCCAGAACTGTCAAAAGGGTCACGCAGTAACGGTAGGCCGCAGATGAAAAAAGTGGAAATAAAGTTTCAGTTAAACTTGAAAAATTTATTTCTCTTCTTATTTATTGGTCTGCTTATTTTTCCCTTTTTCATTTCTCTTTTGCAAGCCCCAGGTTTGGGAGAGGAAAGGCCCTTATCTCAAGTTTTGGCCGATATTAAAGATAACCAAGTGAGAAAACTCACGGTCGAAGATATAAAAATTTCCGTGGATTATAAAGATGGCCGTCAAGTAATAACACGCAAAGAGCCTCAAGACAGTATTTATCGCATTTTTGAATCCGCTCAAATTGATCCGGGTGAAGTAGAGATCGAGGTTAAAGATAATTCTTTGGGCCAGGTATGGATTTCACTTTTATCCAATTTTTTACCGCTGATTTTGATGGTGATATTTTTCTTATTTTTGATCCGTCAAGCCCGGGGGGCCCAAGACAATATTTTTTCCTTCGGCCAGTCGCGAGCTAGGCTTTTTTCCAAAGACACCCCCCGGACCACTTTTGCTAATGTGGCAGGAGTAGATGAAGCCAAAAAAGAACTTGAAGAAGTGGTGGATTTCTTAAAGCACCCAGGTAAGTACCGCTCACTTGGTGCCCGGACTCCCAAAGGTGTGATTTTGGTCGGGCCGGCTGGAACCGGAAAAACCCTCTTAGCCCGAGCTGTAGCCGGTGAGGCCGGGGTGCCGTTTTTCTCTATTGCCGGCAGCGAATTTATGGAAATGTTGGTGGGGGTGGGAGCAGCACGAGTTCGTGATTTGTTTATGACTGCCAAGAAAAACGCACCATCAATCATTTTTATCGATGAGATAGATGCTATTGGTCGGATGCGCTCGGTGGGAGTAATGGGGGGGCATGATGAGCGCGAACAAACGTTGAATCAGATTTTGGTAGAGATGGATGGTTTTGCACCCAATGAACAAGTGGTAGTGATTGCCGCTACCAATCGCGGTGATCTTTTAGATCCAGCACTGCTTCGTCCCGGTCGATTTGATCGGCGCGTAGTTCTAGACATGCCCGATATTGAAGGCCGGAAGGCCATTTTGCAGATCCATATGAAAGGTAAGCCATTTGACAAAGATGTGGATTGGGATAAAGTGGCGCGTCGGACAGTCGGCTTTTCTGGAGCAGATTTGGAAAACATGCTCAATGAAGCGGCAATTGCTGCAGCCAGAGCTGATAAGCGGGCCATCACCATGGATGAATTGGAAGAGGCAGCTACCAAAGTCAAATTGGGACCGGAAAAAAGACGCTTACAATCAGATTTGGACAAGAAAATGACTGCCTATCATGAAGCTGGCCATGCGATTGTAACTCATGAATTGCCCCATATGGATCCGGTACACCGGATATCCATCGTCTCGCGGGGGATGGCGCTTGGGTTCACACTCATTCCGCCGAGTAAAGATCGAGTACATGAGACAAAATCACGGCTTTTAAACCAGATTGCCTCAATGCTTGGTGGCCGGGCAGCCGAGGAATTGGTATTTGCTGAATTTACGACCGGTGCAGCCAACGATATTGATAAAGCCACTCATATTGCCCGACAAATGGTGATCGAATTTGGGATGAGCAGTATCGGCCCCATAAATTTTGGTCCGCAGATGGATGTGACCGAATGGGGCAAATCTTTTTATGAAACACCGCAAATTTCACCGGAAATGATGGCCAAAATCGATGCCGAAGTCAAAAAAATATTGGACGAAGGTTATAATCAAGCCCTCGCAATTTTAAAGAAAAATCGGAAGCAGCTGGATATAGTAGCTGAAGAATTGGTCAAAAAAGAGACGTTGGATATGGAAGATTTTGAGAAGGCCATGGGACACCTGAAAAACCACAGCGTAAATTAAAAGTTTATTTTTTTCTAAAAATTCAAAAAAGTTTTCAGGCTTAAGTTATCAGTTGTAGCAACCGCACAATTTAGGAAAATGACCACCCCCTGGTTTCTATTTGAGTTAATCCACGAGAAAATTATATTTAGTGAATTTGGATTTGAATCTCGCCACCTTTGGGGAATTCCGTGATATATATATAAAATGACTAAATATGCGGCAGTTATTTGTCTTGAGAAATATCCAGGGATGATCTTCTACCAGTCCTTTTGTCTGAACCATAAAAATTTGTGGCTGAGCATTTGCTTTCGGTAATTTTACCTGTATATAATAACTTTACCTACCCACAAAGGCAGATTTATGCAGGAAAGTCAGCCAAATACACCAACTGATTTAAAGAAATATATTGGTCAGGTAAAAAAAATTACCGGTAAATTATTTCCCTTGGTATTTGTGGTGGCAGTATTGCCGGCTTTGGTAGTTTTGACCGCCTCATTTAAATCATTGAGTTTATCTTCCAGTGCCAAAGGCGGGAGCCAGTTGCGCCTATTTTTTGAACCTAAGATAGTGACGACCAAGGTCAACGAACCAGTTAAGTTGAGGTTGACCGCTGCTTATGACACAGGTGATAAATTGGCATCTGGTTTTTCCGCTGTACTGACTGGTGACAGTTCTTTAAAAATATTTCCCCAAAGAGTCGAGCACAAATTGCCGTTTCGTGGCCGGGTATTTGGTGAAACCATAGAGGTGATACCTCAAAGAAGCGGTACATTTACCTTGGAAATTCCCGTAGACCAGGTGGTGAGTGGGACAGCAGATATGCAAGTGGTGACAATTCCGGCCACCATCATTGTACCAACAGGTTTTTAATATGAAAAGAGCACCTGCCTATACTTTGATTGAAGTTCTCATAGTTGTGACTATCCTCGGAATTGTGGCTCTCCCTGGACTTGTAAATTACTCTCGGAGTCAAGCTAGGCAAAAGTTGCAAGCTGCAGCAGAAATATTGGCCAACCATCTTAGACAAGCTCGCACCTTTGCCAGGGATGGTCGGCCCGGTGGACCCTCAAATTTAAGTAGTTCGTGGGGGGTTGTCAGTGTGACCGATGATGAATATGATTTGAAATCACAAAATGCCACCGATGGGATTAGCACAGAAGAAAATTATCGGCTCAATGAGGGTATAGTTTTTTCCACTGCCAGCGTTGAGGTTTGGTTTGAAAGATTGTCTGGTAATCCTCAGAGTGGCTATACATCGTCAATCGAACTGACAAATAAATACGGTCAAAAATTTCGCGTGGAAATTTCTGGAACCGGAGTCATCGAAGTCGAACCACTATGAAAAATAAAGGCTACATGGTGCTGGAAGCGCTGATCGCTATTGTGATATTTGGAATGTTGGTAGTAGCGATTTTTCCCTCACTCAATTTTTTGGTTGCCAGAACCAGGAGAACCAAAGAAGACAGCCAAGCAGCTGTATATCTTCAAGAAGGGATGGAGGCGACTTACAATATACTGACTCAAACTTCAGATCCAGATTTATCCAATTTTTCCCCCGGTGAATACCAAATAGTGGTTGGTAGTACCTGGTCACTAAGCGAGATTACCGAAGAGGCAGACAAGGATTTGGATGGACACTTTCAAAGAGTGATCAGGCTTGATCCTGTCTGTCGCAGTTCTACAGGTGAGATTGAAACCTGTTCAGGGAGCAATGAAGACTCCATGAGCAAAAAAGTGACTACGACTATCGCGTGGACGCAAAATGGCCAACCTCAAAAAATTGAGGCAGAAATGATAGTGGTGAAATTATGAAACATAATCAAGGCCTGACACTAGTTGAGCTGCTTATTGGCATCCTTCTGACCAGTATGATTTTTCTGGCAGCCTCCTCTTTGGTGGTGACTTTGTTTACTTCAAATACTCGAACTAAACAATTGGATGAAGTTCAGCAGGTAAAAAACGACATTTTTAACGAGCTTTCCAATGCCATCAAGTGGAGCGCTACAGTGACTGTGGACTCGGTGAACAAGTTGAAAGTGGTGACTTTTGCCGATGACTCAGGAGTTAGTCATAGCTATACATATGAATATGATTCCACCACCCAAACTTTGACTAAACAAGTTGATACCAATCCTGCTGCCTCTCTTCACAGCAACAAGGTTGAGGTGACTGATTTTGAGATTATGGACAGAAGTGTCAATCCCGCAGCAGGCGCACCCAGAAGTTTGGATATTTTTATTGGTTTGCGGGATGCCCAACAACCCACGATAGTCGAGGCTTTTCGGATTGTAGCAAGCCAGAGATCAGTTGAATAAAATATGTCTATGAAGGTGGAATTTTTGCAAAATAAAGGTGTCGCCAGTTATCTGACAGTGATTTTTATGGCCCTAGTGGCCACACTGGTGATTGCCGTCATCCAATCACGGCTTATTACTGGAATATATCGGCAACGAGCACTGTCTGATACCCTCAAAAGTTCATACGGGGCAGAGTCAAAAATCTATGACATTTTGGCCAAAGTCATTTATTACGGTGCCACGCCTCCATCTGGCACAGAAACTCTACCAGATGGCACGGAACTAAATTTTATTTTCCAAACTATTTCTCCTGATATCCAAAGAGTCATAGTCACAGCTGAAAGACCTTTTGCCGTCAACAAAATCATTGCTGATCGACAATTTAATATCACTGGTGGAGTTGACAAAGTGGAGATGATATTGGCATTGGATTGTACTGGCAGTATGGGTGCCAAAGCTGACCCGAGTTGCAGCGGCAGCGACTGTATAAGCAAAATGACTGCTCAAAAAAATGCAGTCAAACACTTTTTACAAACCATAGATGCGATGGTTGAAAAAGACAAAATTTATACTGGATTGGCCGTCTTTGCCGGTGGATTGGAGTTGGGTACGACATTAAATGATGCCCAGTGGTTTACCATAAATGGCGGACTTCCTACTCGTCAAATTGCCACGCCCACCAATGATTATGATAAGTTACTGTCAATATTGGAAACCGGTTTACAAACAAATAGAGAAAACAGTCCGGCTTGTTGTTTTGCTGCCAGCGGCTTCAGAAATGCTGATTGTCAATTGGAAACCAGGGGCACTAGTGTGGGGTCAGGTTATGCTTTTATCAATGATTATTTTAAAAATAATCCAATACCAGAAGATCAGGTGGTCAAAAGATTTGAGATTGTAGTGACCGATGGATTACCCAATTCCCGTAATTTAGAATATCCGGATTGTCCATTTACTGATTTTTCACCTTCTCCACCACCTCCTCCATATTGTCGAGAACCGATGCTTCCACCATATGATAGCTACGCTAGTGCATGCGTAAAGGAAGCTAAAAATTACTTGCGATGCACGCTGGCTGATCAAGAACAGAACATAGACGAATTCCCCGCATCTTTACAACCCTTTTCCGGATTACGGGATGTGGAAAACTCCGCTTACGGCGTGGTAGTTTATGGCGGCGTGCCAAATGATGTGAGAGAGATCTTTTTAAAATATGCCGGACCGGAAAACCAGAATTATTTTGAAACTGAAAATGCCAATAACCTAACCAATATTTTAGAAGATATATTGAGCGATATCATCGAAACCACTTTAAAAATTACCATCAAACGGGAGGCACCATAAAATGTAGGCAGACAATAAATAGCCTGGTGCCGCAAAGAGCCACGATTTCTGCTAAAATTACTCCTACCAAGTTTATCTTGAAACCCAAAAACTATTAGTTATAGTTATTATCAGTAGCTATTGGATTACTGCTAGAAACCAATGATCATCAGGGAGCGATTTATTGTCATTGACTATTTTTAGATTACATTTGTGAAATATAAACTGCGGATTTTATGTCTAGACTTGTTCTAATCGATGGCAATGCCATAATGCATCGGGCATATCATGCCTTACCGCTGTTGACCAACAGTCAAGGTGAGCCGACCCAAGCAGTGTATGGGTTTGTGGCAATTTTGTTGCGGGTGATTGAGGATCTGAAGCCTACACACATGGCAGTGGCTTTTGACATGCCGGGACCTACTTTCAGAAACGAAATGTTTGCGCAGTATCAGGCGCAGCGGCCAGCGATGGAGGTGGAGTTAGCGAGTCAGATAGATAAAATACACCGAGTAGTCTCTGCTATGCACATTCCTATATATGAGATGCAGGGATTTGAGGCAGACGACGTGATTGGAACGATTGCCCAAAAAGCCCAAAAAGAAAAAATTCATGACGTGGTAGTGGTGACGGGGGATAGGGATTTACTCCAATTGGTAAATCACAAGGTGAAGCTCTTTATGCCGGTTAAAGGCATCAACGAAGGTAAATTGTACGGTAAGACAGAAGTGGAACAGCGGATGGGGGTCAATCCTGCGCAAATAGTAGATTTGAAAGCCCTGATGGGTGATGCTTCAGATAATTATCCCGGTGTAGCTGGGATTGGCCCCAAAACAGCGGTAAATCTGTTACACAAATATGGTAATTTGGCAAATATCTATAAAAACTTGAAAAATATCAGAAACGTCAGCCTAAGAAAAAAATTAGAAAACGGCAAAGAAAACGCCTTCTTGTCACAAAGACTGGCCCGAGTGGCAACTGACGTGCCGGTGAAATTTAAATTAAACAGCGCCCGTCTGGGTGATTTGTTGACGGATGAGGTCATTGAAGTATTTGGGGAGTTGGGTTTTAAGACACTTATTAAACGGTTAAGCCAAATGAGCAGGAAACAGGGAATTAAAGATATTAAAGCAGTTGGTCAAAATGCTTTGGCTGAAGGTTTGGGTGAGCCAAAAGAAAAACAGGCAGAGAAACAAATGGAGCTGTTTTAAATTAAAACTATAAAATATATTCTTTGAGCCAAGTGAAAAAAATTTGTCTTGCCAGAAAAAGTGGGATTCTATCCCAAGAGATTTCCGATTGGAATCGGGATGATATTTAAAGAGTTGTCACTCATCCACTCTGGCGGAACCAGCTGGAACAAGATAGTATGCGAATAGCTTTGGTCCATGATTATCTACGCGAATATGGTGGAGCCGAAAGAGTGGTCGAGGTCTGGCATGAGATTTGGCCCCAAGCGCCGCTTTATACTGCTTTTGTGGATTGGGAGTCTTTGGGTAAGTTTGGAGAAAAATTTAAAAATTGGAATATCAAAACCAGTTGGGCGCAAAACTTCCTCATGAAAAAATTTCACTCGCCTCTAAGATTTCTCACACCTTTGGTTTGGGAAAGCCTGAATTTAGATGCTTATGACTTGGTGATTTCCTCATCCGGTTGGTTTATGTGTCGTGCGGTTGTCACCCAACCAGACACGTTGCATATTTCTTATATCCACCACCCGCCGCGAAATCTTTACGGATTGCCAACGGGTTCTTCACCCAATAAGTTGGTGCAGATGTATGCCAAGATGATCAATCCCTTTTTACGCAAATATGACTTTGTGGTAGCACAAAGGCCGGATTATCTAATAGCCAATTCTCAAGCTACCAAGTTGCGAATTAAGAAATTTTACAATCGTGATGCAGAAGTGATTTACCCGCCAGGTCCGGTCGTCAGCCACAAGCCATCAAACACAAGAAAAAAAGATTACTTTTTAAGTGTTGGGAGACTGAATTATGCCAAGCGGGTGGATTTAGCGATATTAGCCTGCAATCAGCTCCAATTACCACTTAAGGTTGTAGGCACCGGTTCGCAGGCAGCAAAACTTAAACAACTTGCCGGTCCAACAGTAGAAATACTGGGAGCGGTAAGTGATGAGACGTTGCAAAAACTTTATGCCGGTGCCAAAGCCTTGATTTTTACAGCTTTGGAAGAAGATTTTGGTCTGGTACCGGTAGAGGCAATGAGTCTGGGTACACCGGTGATTGCTCTTAGGCAAGGGGGAGTGACTGAAACAGTAGTAGCAGGCAAGACCGGCATCTTTTTTGACCAACCGACAGTCGAAAGCCTGATCTTTGCCATCAAAAAATTTGTCAAGCTATTTGATACTAGCGATACACATCTTCATCATAAAGTGCAGCTTGCCTGTCAAAACCAAGCCGCCAAATTTTCCAAAGAGAAATTTAAACAAAGATTTGTAAAGTTTGTGGAAGAAAAATACTCAAACTTTATATCATTCTAAATTCCCAGAATTTATTATCCCAGACTTGACTCTTGTTATAATAACTAAATGTCACAAATTCTTGCAGTTACTCATTTGACGAAAAAATTTGGTCGGTTCACCGCAGTGGATGATGTTTCATTTTCTGTTGCCGAAGGTGAGATAGTGGGGCTTTTGGGGCCAAACGGTGCAGGAAAGACAACCACAATCATGATGCTTTTGAAATACTGCTCCCACAACAGGTGAGATAAAAGTGCTTGGTAAGGAATTTACCAGAAACCAGCAGGCAATACTCCAAAAAATGAACTATTCCTCGGCATACGTGCAATTGCCCTGGCGTCTCAAAGTTTGGGAGGCGTTGTATGTCTTTTCCCAATTTTACAGCGTGGTCAATCCCAGGAAAAGAATCGATCAATTACTAGAAGCATTTGAAGTAGAGCCATATCGTAACACCCTGATTGATGATTTATCAACGGGAAATAAAACCCGTTTGAATTTGTGTAATGCCTTTATCAACTCGCCGCAACTAGTTTTATTGGATGAACCCACAGCTTCATTGGATCCAGATATTGCTGATAAAGCGCGCCAGTTTATCATTGAAGCCCGAAAGAAACTTCAAACCACGCTTCTTATCACTTCGCATAATATGGCCGAAGTCGAGGAGCTGTGTGATCGGGTAATATTTATTGACCAGGGTCGAATTATAGCTGAAGATACGCCGGAGGGGCTTGCTAAAAAAATCAAAAAGGCTAAAGTCAACCTGATGATCAAAGACGGCCGGAAAAGAACTGTGGCGTATTGTCAAAAGGAGAAATTGTCGTATAAAGTGAGCGACCATTATCTCACAATTGATATTGATGAGGAAAAAATTGCCCAACTTTTACATGATTTAGCTGGGTTAAAAATTGTATGCAATCAGATAAGTATAGACAAACCGACTTTGGAAGATTTTTTCATCGAGGTGGTCCGCCATGAGCATTAGAAGAATTTGGGGTGTAGTAGCGCGGCATCTGTTTACCTTTCCGCGTGAATTGGAGGCCATCAGCGAAGTATTTTGGTGGCCATCATTTGAATTGTTCATCTGGGGACTGACAACGACATATCTCAATACCCAACACAGTATTCCCAGTTTTATTTTGGGATATATCCTGGGAGCAATAATTTTATGGATGTTCGTCTACCGATCTCAGCAGGAGATGGGATTTGTATTTTTGCGAGAATTTTGGGACTGGAATCTGTTACAAATTTTGGCAACACCTTTGAGTATCTGGGAGTTTTTTACAGGTGCTCTGATATTGGGAATTACAAAATTGGCGATATCAGCTGTTTGGATGTTTGTCCTGGCGGGGATGCTTTTTAAATTTAATATTTTCCGTTTGGGGTTTATGCTGGTGCCTTATATGGTCAACCTGCTGGTTTTTGGGTGGATGACAGGGTTCATCATCAACGGGTTGGTTATTCGTTTCGGGTATCGCATCCAGGCGTTTGTTTAGACTTTAATCCTTGTGATCCAGCCTTTTTCTGCAGTATTTTATCCAGTATTGGCGTTACCAGAGTGGATGCAGGCTATTTCAAAATTTATTCCCATCAGTTATATTTTTGAAGGCATGCGTAGCCTGATGAGCGGCAAAAACACAAATCCGGACCATCTGTATATGGCGAGATTTTTCAATATCATATATCTGACACTTAGTATTTTATTTTTTAAAGCCTGTTTTGAGAAAGCGCGGCAAGAGGGGAAAATCGTCAAGTTCAGCTAGACTAAATTGCAGAGCGAGCCGATTTTTGGGGAGTTTAACTCAATTTGTAAAAATCCCCCTGTTTCATCTTCCAGGGAGGGATATATTGTAGCTTGGTATCCGGACACTCTATTTGATTTTATTTGCAAATATTACAAACAGATATATTCGAGGTGTTCTGAAGATATTGCCAACTTTGACACTGATGTTGTGGTGGCTCCTACAAATGGCGGGATAGCGACTCTAAAAAAAGAGTATAAGAGTTTTTTTATCACAGCTTATGCTAGAATTGTTTGAAATCGCAACCACCAGACTGCCACAGCAAAAGTATCTTGCAGGCTAGAAAATTTGCCAAGTGGAAGTATTCACATTCCCATTCTTGTCATTGCCTTTAACAGGACAAAACTTGTTGAAAGCATAGGGCAGATACATTATTATCAACTCATGATCCAACGCCAGATTTATTTATCTGCAACAGGCCAAGTCTACCTGTTTAAACTAGCAAGACTAAAACTCGGCCGCAAAATTGTTTATGCTAAATTGATGAAATTTCTCAATCAGGATTTTTGGGAAAAGTGGAATCCAATTCTTGACAGAGATTGCGCCGCAGCGATTTCATCAAGACAGCAACAGCCAAATCAAATTCAGTCCCAATCATTTCTTGGAAGAGATGTCATCTGACAACAGACAACACCTGGCAGACGCTGACGCGGAAACAGCTTTTAAGCTAGATGAGAGTAAACTGACCAAGACTATTTAAACCAATTTTATTATGCCGGAACTTCCCGAGATTGAAACAGTCAGATTGCAACTGGAAAAATATCTACTGGGGCAGGAGATCAAAAGATTGGAACGACTGCACCCTAAGTCAGTGCTGGGAGATGTGGCATTGGTCAAAAACCAAAAGATCACGGCAGTGGCACGGAAGGGGAAGATGTTGATTTTGAGCTTGACTGGGGAACTAGAGATTGCAGTCCATTTTAAAATGAGTGGCCAATTGGTATTAGTGAAAAGTTCCAAATTCCCAGGTCCAAGGAAAAAGTATAGTGCTTCGACTTTGCTTGGAAAAAATCGAATTGCCGGTGGGCACCCGACAGAGGATTGGCTGGGCAATTTGCCCAGTAAACATACTCGCGCAATTTTTTACCTCAAAAGTGGCGACACACTTTATTTCAATGATCAAAGGATATTCGGTTGGGTAGAAATCAATTCCAGGTTTAGAGATGAAAATTCGAGAAAACGAAAATATATTGCCAGTTTGGGGCCAGAACCATGGGATTTGACAGATGAAGAATTTTATCAAAGGATCTCCAAAAGAAAAAAGGCTATTAAATTGGTGCTGATGGATCAGAGTGTAGTTTCTGGAGCAGGAAATATATACGTCAATGATGGGCTATGGGAGGCAGGTATTCATCCACAAAAACAAGCCAATAGTCTAGATAAAGCAGAGACCAGAAAATTAAGGGCGGCTTTAATTAAAATACTTCGCGAAGGGATAAAGTATGGCGGTGCGACCGCTGCTGACACGAAATACCTCAATTTACAAGGCTTGGGCGGCAAATATCAGGAACATTTTCGCGTCTACGCCCGAGAGGGACAATTATGTTTGAGGTGCAATACCAAAATCCAAAAAATGAAGTTGGGGGGTAGAGGAACTTATTTTTGTCCCAACTGTCAAGTAAAATGATCGATCGTACTTATAATTTCCGAATATGATTTATGGCGGTGTCAAAAAAATTACTAACAGGAAACAAAGCTGATGCAGTATTGACACATTGGCAAAGCGTGGTAAACTAGTGTTTAATCCCGTAAAAACGGGATTTTTTAAGACTGATGGGTTATACGGAAACAATTGTTTTATCACTGGGAGGTTCACTCATCGTCCCCAAAGAGGGGGTTGATATCGAATTTCTTAGCCAATTTGAAAAATTTATCCGCACCCAAATCGCCAAAAAAAAGAGGCGATTTTTTATAATTTGTGGTGGAGGTACGACTGCCAGGCAATATATTGACGCTGCTACCGGTGTACTGCGTAAATCTATCAAGGATGAAGACAAAGATTGGTTGGGAATCCATGCCACTCGACTCAATGCGCATCTGATTCGGACGATTTTTCGGGACATTGCTTATCCGCGAGTGTTTAAACATTACGACCGAAATTATGATATAGCCGATGAGCCGGTAGTGGTGTGTTCGGGTTGGAAACCGGGTTGCTCCACAGATTTTGATGCAGTACTGATCGCAGAGAAATTTGGTGCTAAGACTCTCATCAATATGAGTAACATTGATAAAGTCTATGACAAAGACCCGAAAAAATTTCCAGATGCTCAACCAATTGATAAAATGACTTGGGATTATTTTGAGAAATTGGTCGGCAGCAAGTGGGTACCAGGACTAAATACTCCTTTTGATCCGATTGCTACCCAAAAAGCCAAAAAATTGGGCTTGTCTGTTTTTATCCTCAACGGCCGGAAATTGAAAAATTTGGAGGCAGCTATTGAGGGTCGTAAATTTTACGGTACAGTAATAGCTCCTTTTAAGCTTGATGCTTCGTTTTACGACCGCAAATACTATCTTTCGGGTGAGAAACCTCTATTTACATGGAGTAGTCGTCTTTCAGTCTGGATTTGGGCTTTTTACCGGGCATTGTCAATCAAGATTTTTCTTCGTCCCAAATCGGTTTTGGATGTAGGTTGTGGACTGGGCGAAGTCATTTATTTTTTGCGGTTGTTGGGTATTGATGCTTGGGGGGTGGAAATTTCCGAGTATGCCCTGAAAAATGCCACACCTTCAATCAGAAAATATATCAAACAGGGCAGTATTCAGAAAATTCCCTTCAAAAACAAAAGTTTTGATTTGGTGACTTCATTTGATGTGCTGGAACATATCTACGCCGATGAAATAGATCAAGCTATTGCCGAATGTAGCCGAGTCAGCCGCAAATATCAGTTGCATAAGATTTACACAGTGGAAAACGCATGGTTGCGTAGGTTAAAAGGTAGTGATTTGTCGCTGGTGACGGTGATGGATAAAAAGTGGTGGGAAAATGTATGGGAAAAACACCATTTACACCCAAGTCTCCGCTACTTGCCCAAACTCCCGCAGTATTTTTCCACCGCCTATCTTCTGGAAAAAAACCAGTAAATGTCACACCACCGGACTGCTGCTCACCATCAAGATGAAAAAAACCAATTTTATGATCCATAATTAGTCTTAAGGTGTAAATTCAGACACTGGTATGATTTGATATATATGACAAACTGTTGCGTCTCAGCTAAAATTGCCTCATGTTATTGAAACAACTATTTTTGCAAAACTTTCGCAGTTACCCAGATAAAAACTTAAGTTTTGCTGCCCAGACGACTGTCATTGTGGGGCCAAATGCTGTGGGAAAAACTAATATTTTGGAAGCGATCTTTTTACTAGCACATGGTAAAAGCTTTCGTGCTGAGCGCGACACGGATATGTTGACATGGGAAAAGGAGGTGGGAAGAGTCAAAGGCAAGTTGGATACTTTGGATTTGGAAATTGTTATCACTTCTGGCAAAGTGATGGGAGTGACGACACCGGTAAAAAAATTCCTGATAAATGGTGTGGGGAAGCGGCAAATTGATTTTGTGGGAAATTTAAAAACCGTGTTGTTTTGGCCAGAAGATTTGGAATTGGTTACAGATTCACCCAGTTTAAGACGTCGTTATCTAGATTTGGTGTTATCCCAAGTCGATCGCGAATATCGTCGCTCGTTATTATCATATGAGAAAGGCTTGCGGCAACGAAATAAATTATTGTTGCAGATTCGGGAAGGTGAAGCAGGGCGCAGCCAATTGCTATTTTGGGATCACATTCTGATCAAAAATGGCAATTATCTGACGCAAAAGCGCCAGAAATTGGTTGAGTTTATCAATAGGCAAACCACTGCGATTGCCAATTTTACAATCAAGTACGATCTAAGTGCTATTTCCCAAGCCAGATTGAAACAGTATGCGACTGAAGAAGTTGCAGCTGCAGCTACTTTGGTCGGACCACATCGCGATGATCTCATTTTTTATGAAAATAAGCGCCAGTTATCCAGTTTTGGTTCTCGGGGAGAACAGCGGTTGGCTGTTTTGTGGCTGAAACTTGCGGAAATTGATTTTATCAAAAAAATCACTAGTGTCAGGCCTCTGCTTTTATTGGATGATATTTTTTCGGAGCTGGATCACAAACATCGGGAAGAGGTAGTCAAATTGGTGACCAGACAACAAACACTGATTACTACCACCGACAGGCACTTTTTACCAGCCGCATTACTTGAGCAAGCTAAAATGATAGAATTGAATTAGTATGTTCATTTGTTGGCTGACCCCAACAAATGTAGTAAAGAAGGGGTAGCCCGTGAAGGTTTTTTAGTTTTTCTAACTTCACTTATGTGACGGTTTTGAAAACAAACTCAAAACCGCAATTGCAAGGTTCTTTTAGTCAGAAAAACCAGGAAAACACTTCCCCGGGCAAATTGATGAAAGTAGTTGAGGCAACTGATTTACATAACTTGTATCTTCCCCCAAAAGGGTCTCACAAGGGTCAGAATGGGCGACTGCTGATAATCGGCGGATCGCATTTGTTTCATGCTGCATCGCTGTGGGCGCTCAAAGTAGCATCGCGGATTGTTGACCTGGTGCACTACTGTTCGGTTGAGGAGAATAATGAGTTAGTAAAAAAATTAAAGCAAGAATTTCGTGACGGAATAGTAGTGCCGCGGAAAGAAGTCGAAAGCTATATCGAGGAGGATGATGCCATTCTTATCGGACCGGGGATGGTGCGCAGCGAAGTTGTCCAAAGTCACATAAAATATATAAAAGATAGCAAAAATATAGCTGATATAGACCAAATTACCGATGAGGGTTGGCAAACTTCCCTACTTACAAACTACCTACTGTCTAAATACTCCTACAAGCAGTGGGTGATTGATGCCGGGGCACTGCAAATGCTGGATATTAATTTAATTCCCAGCAATGCCGTGTTGACACCGCACCAGAAAGAATTTGCTTTACTTTGGGAGAGACACCTAGAATTGACTGGTACTAAATTTGACAGGGAAATAGAGTTAGCTGACAAAGTTGGTATTTTTGCCAAACATCACAGCTGTATTGTTTTGGTTAAGGGCGAAATTGATATTGCTTGTAATGGAGTTGAGGCCCGGGGAAGGATTTGTACTCCGGGCGAGTGTCTGGAAATAAGAGGCGGCAATGCTGGTATGACTAAAGGCGGCACCGGTGATGTGTTGGCAGGCTTAATTGCTGCCTTGACGTGTAAGAATGACCCTTTCTTAGCCACAAGTGCTGGGGCGTTTATCAATAAACAAGCCGGCGATTCGCTCTACAAAAAAGTTGGCCCCTTTTTCAACGCTTCAGATCTGGCTGATGAGATTCCCCAAGTAATGAAGAATTTGTTTGTTAATTGATGTTTAAATCTACTTTTCTTGATTTTTACTAAAACTCTCCAGTTTTTCCACAATCCGGGTGAGGTTATAAGTTACAAGTACTGCCAAAATTGTGACTGAAATTGCATACAAAAGTAGTGAGAGCAGAGAAGAGCCGGCGGGCAGATACGGCTTAATATGATTGTTGACCAAATCCTGAATGACGTTATTCCAGGCCAAGGCTGCCACCAGGCCAAAACCGGAAGTAGCCAGCGTGATCATCTGTTTCAGGATGGCCAAATGCAGTTTTTTATCTTTGATAGTGGGCATAATAAAAAATATTCAGCAACTTGTGATTCTGGTAAGCGCAACTTCTTCAGAATCTAAAGTTGATGCTGGAAAAGGCAGAATGATGAAAATTGCCTCTTGCAAACTATAGTATACTATATGTTGGAAAATTACGGGAAATGTGAGGTAAAAAAGTTTTCATAATGCTGTTACTTCCGTCATATAATAAATTGATACTTATGGTGGGATTTACTACCGGCGGTGATGATTGACTCAATAAAACAACCAATCATAAGTTTTAAATATTGGGATTTGTTTTACAGTTAGGTCAATCAGGTCAATTATTGATGTATACTCCCAAATACTCCATAACCAACCGGATTTTGAAAAACATCGCTACGTTTGAGGCGGCGCGGGAAGTGATCATGAATGCCCCACTTGTGCCTGCTTGGGAGCAAAAATTCCGTGAGGAAGCTATTATCCGGACAGTTCACCACGGCACACATATCGAAGGCAACGCTTTAAATTTTACCGAAGCAGCCAAGGTGATAGCCGGCCAGGAAGTTGTGGCAAGGGAGCGTGATGTCCAGGAAGTTTTAAATGCCAGAAAGACTTTGGAATTTATCAACCGCTTTCAAAATGCTGACAATGAACCTAAACTCATTGGTGAGCAAGTAAGCCAGGTTGAAAAAGAGATCATTGAGAGAGCACAAGGTAAAATCAGCGAAGAAGTAATACTTTATATGCATCGCCTGATTGCCAACAAACTGTTGCCGGAAGAGCAGTTAGGTGATTATCGAAAAATCCAAGTGGTGGTAAAAAATTCTCAAACTGGTGAGATCACTTTCCGACCACCGCCGGCTCTGGAAGTGCCGTTTCTAGTGCGGGCATTGTTAGAGTTTTTAAACACAACAGACAGTGAGACTTTGCATCCGGCACTCAAAGCCGGGATTGCACATTATGAGTTGGTGCGTATCCATCCGTTTGTCGATGGCAATGGCCGGTTAGCCAGAGCTGTAGCGACATTGAGTCTATTTCTAGACGGTTATGATACGAAGAAGTTTTTTGCTTTGGAAGAACATTATGATCGCGATGCCATGCTTTATTACAGCTCACTCCAAGCTGTGGAAAAGCAGGGAGGGGTACTCACCAGTTGGCTCGAATATTTTGTTGAAGGGTTGGCGATTGAGTTTACGCGAGTCAAAGAAAAAGTTCTGGCACTCTCTCGTGATTTGAAGCTGAAAAAGGAATTGGGGGGAGAACAAATGGCTTTGACGCCAAGACAAATCAAAATCGTAGAATACATCCAAAATACCGGATTTTTGCAGAATAAAGCTTTCTTTGAGCTTTTCCCTATGATTTCCGAAGATACGGTGCTCAGAGAGTTGAAAGACTTAGTGGATAAAGGGATAATAAAAAAGGAGGGGGTGACCAAAGGAGCACGTTATGTGTTACGATGAATGCCAATTGAGGTAAAAAAACAACGATTTATTTCCTAATTATTCGCATCTTTGCAACATCAGATTAGTTTTCGAAACATTGACTTGGTCGACGAATTAGCACAAATTATTTATAAATAATTAACTTATTATTGCATCCAGTCATGCAAGCGCAACCAGAATTTATCTATGCCACACTAGTTTTGCCTTCGTTGTTTGCCTTAACACTGATCAGTGAGGGCATTAGCAAAATTGTCAAGCATCAATCTGGTTGGTTTTCGCTGGCTATTGGTATATTATTTTTGGCAATTGTGATGGGGGTGTATTTTGGAGTTTTGCAAAGGTAGTTTTTTTCAAGCAAGCCACATTTTTATTTTTATTCATGAAATTCCACGAATTGGCAAAATATCTGGAGATACTGGAAAAAGAAACCTCACGCAATGCCAAAACTCAAGTTTTGGCAAAATTATTTCTACACGCTTCAAGCAAAGACATCGGCGATATCTGCTACTTGCTGCAGGGTCGTGTCGCACCTCTTTATGAGCCGCTGGAATTTGGGATTGCTGACAAAATGATGCTCAAGGCGATATCGATAGCTTTGAAGATGGAGCAAGTAGCAGTACAAAAGGAATTCAAAACCATTGGGGATTTGGGTAAGGCAGCTGAGAGACTTATGCTTAAGGTTACAGATGCCAAAGTCAGCAGACTGAGCGTAAACGAAGTATTTGGAAAATTGAAAAAACTGGCCGAGACCACGGGGATTGGGTCTCAAGAAGGGAAGATCAAGATTTTATCGGAACTGATAGATCAATCTGATCCTTTATCAGCGCGTTACTTGGTCCGCATTCCGCTGGCCAAACTCCGGGTCGGATTTTCCGACATGACGATTTTAGACGGTCTTTCTTGGATGCTCACCGGCAGCAAGAAAGCACGCAAGGTACTGGAAGAAGCCTACAAAGTCCGTCCTGATTTGGGGGTTTTGGCCCGAACTGTAAAAGAAAAAGGGGTTGCCGGATTGAGTCATCTGCAACCTGTACCAGGTACACCGATTCTGATGGCCCGAGCTAATAGACTTACTTCAGCTGATGAAATCATCTTAAAAATTGGCAGAGCAGCGATTGAATATAAATATGATGGACTCCGGTTACAAGTGCATAAAAATGGCCAGCAGGTATGGCTGTATTCGCGCAACCTGGAAGATATGACCGAAATGTTTCCGGATATCAAAGCTGCGGTTTTAGAACAAATTATGGTAGATGAGGTGATCTTTGAAGGCGAAGTGGTAGCGCACAACCCCCAGACGCAGGTGTTTATGCCTTTCCAAGAAACTATGCAAAGGAAACGCAAATACGATATTGAGACCAAGGCGGCAGAAATTCCGGTGATTCTATTTGCCTTTGAACTATTGTTTTGTGACGGCAAAAATTATATAAACCAACCTTATGAAGAGCGCAAGAAAAAACTAAAAGAGATAATTCGGAAAGGAAATGTAATCGAATATGCGAAGGAAGAAATTGCTAGCAATTCAGAGACGATTGAAAAGATGTTTAATGAATCAATTAAACTTCATTTTGAAGGCATCATTGCCAAACGTTTAAACGGAGTTTATGAGGCGGGTATGAGAGGGTGGAATTGGATCAAGTTTAAAAAAGCCATGGATACAAAACTGGCTGACACATTGGATGTATTGGTTATGGGTTATACCAAGGGCCAGGGTAAACGGACGAGTTTTGGGGTGGGGCAATTTCTAACCGGAGTTTGGGATAGCAAATTGCGTAAATTTGTCACAGTGACTAAAATTGGCACCGGTTTGTCAGATGAGCAATTTAAGGAATTTTATCAGCGAGCGACAAAACTGCAGGTTGCGGAAAAGCCAGCAGAATATGAAGTTGACAAACTGCTACATCCGGATATCTGGCTCAAACCAAAATTAGTTGTTGAAGTCAGCTGTGATGAGATTACTCGGTCTGCAGTTCATACTGCCGGCCGAATGATGCAGCCATCAAAGTCGGGCACCGCTCAAGAGGTCAAAATTCCTGGTTTTGCCCTGCGTTTTCCCAGATTAGTCAGATTCCGTGATGACAAACGGGCAGATGATGTGACTACTGTAAAAGAGGTAGAGCAAATGTTTGAACTGCAAAGACGACATCAGATCTCGAAACCTCCAGAAGGATAATTAGTTTTTTCTATCCGCTATTTCCTCTCTCCAATCTAACTATTTTTCCCTCCCATGATACAATAGATGAATCATGGAAAAGCAGGGACTAACTTCGGAGGAGGCATATAAACTTCATCAGCAATACGGCCCCAATAAACTTCCAGAAAAACCGCCGGTATCAGACGCCACTATTTTCTTAAACCAGATCAAAAGCCCACTAATTTATATTCTGTTGGTAGCAGCTGGCATTTCCTTTTATCTAGCTGATGTGGCTGATGCGGCGGTGATTATGATAGCGGTGGTTTTAAATAGTATTTTGGGTTTTTATCAGGAAAGAAAAGCAGAAAGGGGTTTGGAGGCACTCAAAAAAATCCTCACTCCCAAAGCCAAAGTCATCAGAGACGGGCAACAAGTGGAAATAGCAGCAGAAACTTTGGTTCCTGGTGATTTGGTCATCATCACTTCCGGAGACAAAGTGCCGGCAGACGGGGTACTGGTGGAAGTGTCAGCCCTAACAATTAATGAGGCTATTTTGACCGGAGAAAGCGCACCGGTGAGCAAAACAGAATACAGATCCAAGACAATTGGTTCCAGATTTGGAGATGTGAAAAATATTTCCCCAAATTCACAAGTATTTATGGGGACGACTGTCGTCGGCGGAGTGGGTAAATTTATCGTAAGCAAAATCGGAGCTGATACAGAAATGGGACATATTGCCATGAGCCTTAAAGAAACTCCGGAAGAATCGACCCCCCTACAAAAAAGATTTGCGGATCTGGCTCGCATTTTAACTTGGGTGGTAGTGGGGGTTGCCCTGCTGATTTTTATCACCGGCACCATCAGAGCCGAGCTATGGGTGGAAATGTTTACCACAGCTGTGGCTGTTGCTGTAGCTGCTATTCCGGAAGGTTTGGTGATAGCTCTCACTGCGATTTTGGCTTTGGGGATGCAGCGGATTTTGCAAAAAAAAGCCCTGGTTAGAAAATTGGTGGTGGCGGAAACGCTGGGCACAGTAACCGTGATTGCTACAGATAAAACCGGGACTTTGACTGAGGGGCAACTCAAAGTGGTCAAAACGCATTTTACGGACAAACAGCGAGCCATGGAAGCGGCTACTTATGCCAATCAACTTTTGGATCCGTTGGAACTGGCGCTGTGGGAATGGCTCATGGCCGAACCCAATTTTGATCCGGAAGAATTTATGGGCAAACATCCGCGAAAATTTGTCCTGCCGTTTGATTCAAGCAGGATGTATGCCGGCACAGTTTATGATCACGGGATTTATCTGCTAGGCGCACCGGAAGTGATCTTAGAAAAAAGCAAATTGCCGCAAACACAGAAAGCCCGAGTTTACCAAACTATCGAAAAATGGGCCAGGGAAGGTCTGCGGCTATTGGCTATAGCTTATAAAAAAGCCGATACGAGCCAGATAAGAGATGCATTTGTCAAAGACGGACGAATTCATGACGTAGAATTTTTGGGTTTGGTGGGTTTTGCCGATCCGGTGCGAAAAGGTGTCAAGGAGGCTCTGTCACTTTGCCGCGGGGCCGGTATTTCGGTTAAGGTGGTTACTGGTGATTATCGCTGGACAGCCGAGACGGTGCTGAGCCAAGTCGGGTTGAAGATTCAGCATCCGGAGAAACAAATACTTGAAGGTGAAGAGTTGGAAAAATTATCCAGCGAAGAACTTAAAAGCCGGGTCAAAGAAGTGGTATTGTTTGCCCGCGTCACACCCAAACAAAAACTTAATATTGTGCAAGCACTCAAAGATTTGGGTGAGTCAGTGGCACTAGTAGGTGATGGAGTCAACGATGCGCCAGCATTGAAAAAGGCGGATATCGGGATTGTGGTGGGTGAGGCTTCAGATGTGGCCAAGGAAACTGCAGATTTAGTCCTTTTGGACTCCCAATTTGCCACAATTGTGGCAGCGGTTGAGGAGGGCCGGGGGATTTTTATCAATATCCAAAAAGTGATGGTCTATTTGCTTTCTGATACGTTTGCTGAAGTGACTTTGATCTTTTTAGGTTTGGTGTTTGGTACCCCTCTGCCGCTTACCGCCGCGCAAATTTTATGGATAAACTTGGTGACTGACACTTTTCCCACACTTGCCTTGACTACCGAACCCAAAGAAAAAGGATTGTTAAAGCAAAAGCCAATTGCCACCAACCTGCCAATATTAAGCCCCCAAATTGCCCTGTTTCTAGTGTTGGTATCTTTGACCTCGGGGGTGGCGGTATTTATTTTATTTAATCATTTATGGACAACTACCGGCAATCTCCAACTAGCACGCATGATTGCCTTTTCGGCCTTCAGTTTGAAGTCTTTGCTGTATGTATTTTCACTGCGTGAACGACATTTGCCAGTATTTTTGAGCCAGCCCTTTGCCAACGGCTGGCTGTGGTTGGGAGTTGGTATTAGTTTGATATTACAATTGATTGGTTTGTATGCGCCCACAGCCCAAATACTTTTGGATACACGCGCCCTGACCTTATATGAGTGGGGACTGGTTGTAGGTACTGGTGTAATTATAGTTTTGGTGATTGAGGGCATGAAACTGGCGCATAATTTGCTTTTGAAAAAAGAAGCTTGATTTCAGATGTTTCTCACCGGTTTAGTCCGGATAAATGTTTTTTTGAAAAGCATGGCCAAAACAAAATTCAACACATAATAATATGAGTGGTGGATGAAAAACCAGCGAAGAAATCCCACCCGGTAACGACGCAGTGACACATACATAAAAGCTTGCGGATCAAAAATTACCCGCCCGAGTTTGCTAAGTCTGATTAGAGGTTCTATTTCATCAGCGCCAGAATCCAGATACGTCCGATAGCCACCTGCTTTTAAAAAAATTCCTCGCCGATAGGCAAAATTAAATCCGCCCAAGTAAATCACGCGTTTGGTTGTCCGATAAACAAAACCCACAAACCGAAAACCGAATTTATATATCAAGTGTGCCCACCAGGGATTGGTTTCGCCAATTGCCGGTCCGCCGACTGCTACAACTTGAGGGTTAGCAAAATGTTTATATAAATTGCTTAGCCAATTTTGGGGATAAACACAGTCACAATCAGCTGACACTACAATTTCTGCTTGAGCTGCCAAAAGTCCTTTTTGTCGAGCTTGAATTATCCCCGGTACATTTTCGTTAATCAGTTTGACATCTGGAAAAGATTTGACGATAGTTGCGGTTTGATCAGTGGAGTTGTTATTCACAACGATGATTTCAAAGGGTAACAAAAAGTCTTGTTTGGTCAAAGACGACAGACAGCGACTGATGAGTCTTTCTTCATTGTACGCTGGCAAAATCACTGATATAGATACCTTTTTTTTCATCTGTTACAATTATATCGAAAAACACTCTTATGAAAAAACCTTTTTTTTCGATTGTTATTCCCACCCTAGATGAAGAGAAGTTTGTTCCTCAACTTCTAGATGATTTAGTCAAGCAAGAAGAAAAATCTTTTGAGGTAGTAGTAGTGGACGGAAACAGTCAGGACGAGACTGTAAAAACCGTCTTGTCATATAAAAAAAGACTTCCCCTCCAACTAGTTCAGACAAATAGGAGCAATGTAGCCTACCAGCGAAATTTAGGTGCCAAAAAAGCCAGAGGTAAATATTTGGTATTTCTTGATGCGGATGTGCGCCTGCCGCACACCTTTTTGCGATTGATAAAAGCTGCAATCGACAACACGAAACAGAAATTGGTTACTACTTATATCACTTCAGACAGCGGAGATATACGGGATGAGTTGATCTGTATTCTTACAAATTGGGGTGTCAGATTCTCAAAATTCATCAAAAAACCGTTTATAGAGGGATATGATTTTATAATAGAGCGCAAACTGTTTTTTGCAATCGGAGGTTTCAATCAGAAGATAGTATTTGGAGAGGATACTGATTTATCATTTCGCTTATACAAAATTGGATATTCACCCTTGATACTGACAGAGCCAAAACTGATTTATTCTTTACGGCGACACTATCAGGAGGGGAGATTGAAAACCATCTGGAGACTGACGACCAGTGCGGTTTATCAGTTAATCCACGGAACGAAAAACGAGAAATTTTTTGATTATCCCATGGGCGGAGGGTGGTATATTGAAACTAAAAAGTGACCAACCACAAATAGATCAAGTTTACTAGCTATAGAGTCAGGCACCTGCCAGATAGACACGGCAGGTTTTTATATAAAAAATAAAGCTATGGATAAGCCATTTTTTTCAATTGTTATTCCCACATTAAATGAAGAAAAATATATTGGGCGGTTGCTAACAGATTTAGTCAAACAATCAAAACAAAATTTTGAAGTGGTGGTGGTCGATGGTCATTCACAGGATAGGACTAGGGAAGTGGTGCAGGAATTTAAATACCAGTTTCCTTTGCAAATTACTCAATGTACCAAAAATGTGGGTGCGCAACGAAATATCGGAGCCAAACTTACCGCTGGTAAATATCTGCTGTTTTTTGATGCAGATATCCAAATTGCGCCAACTTTTTTAGAAAAGGTAAAAAAAATATTAGAGCGGGATAATATAGATTTTTGTTCATTCCGGGCTATTCCTGATAACTGCCATTTTATTGACCATCTGGTGACGTTTTGGGCCAATATTATCATCTGGTTATCTCTTTTTTGGCGCAAGCCGCTCATGGGTGGTTTTAATCTGTTGATAAAAAAAAGTGTTTTTGTAAAGATCGGTGGTTTTGATGAATCAATAGTGCATGCTGAAGACCAAAATTTGACTTATCGAGCTCTCAAGGCTGGATATAGAGGAAAATTCTATTTTCGCCCCAGTTTTAAATTATCTTTTCGTCGGTTTGAGAGAGAAGGCAGATTAAGTGTTTATCTTAAATATGCTTATTCTACTTTTTATACTCTATTTAAAGGCCCCATAAGAAATGAGTTATTTGAATACAAGATGGGCGGTAAAGTAGAATAAATGCATGGATAAGCCATTTTTTTCAATTGTTATTCCCACATTAAATGAAGAAAAATTTATTGGGCGGTTGCTAACAGATTTAGTCAAACAATCAAAACAAAATTTTGAAGTGGTGGTGGTCGATGGCAAAAGCAGCGATAAAACACAGGATCTGGTAAAAATTTACTTAGAAAAACTGCCGCTACAGTTTTTGATAACTGAAAAAGGTGTTTCCCACCAGAGAAATGTAGGAGCCAAAATAGCCAAGGGACAGTTTTTGGTTTTTTTTGATGCTGATGTGCAGATACCGGCAAATTTCTTGAGTCTTCTCCAGCATAAAATTCAAAATTATGGCGGGGAAGTATTTACTACCTATATCAAGCCTGATAGCCGTAATATTGCAGATAAAGTGATCGCCCAGTATTTCAACTGGGGTATCGCTTTTTCAGCGCTTCTGGACAAACCAATGATTGGAGGTTTCAATTTTATTGTTTCCAAATCAGCTTTTGAGAGAGTGGGCGGATTTGATGAAAGGATCGTGCACGGTGAAGATATCGATCTTTCGATGCGACTGCAGAAAGCAGGTTATCCCATGTCAATTTTCAAAACTCCGGTTCTGACTTTTTCATTGCGACGATATCGGGCTGAAGGTCATTTAAATGTATTGCGCAAACACGCGCAAGTGGGCATCCATTTGCTTATCAAAGGACCAATCACGCACCACATTTTTAGCTATCCGATGGGAGGCGACTGGTATAAAAAAAATCGTCGTCGCAAATTAAATACCAAGATAAAACTTCTGGCCAATCAGTATTTAAAAGAGTTTAAGCGGGTACTGTTTGAGGAAGTGAGTTGACTATGATTTCAGGAGTCAGACTAGCATTTAATCAGGTAAAATATCAGTTGCAAACCCTTGCCGCATCAGCCAAACCAAGTACGTCGCAAATTTTTGAAATGATTGTGGCGGAATATTATTCACCCTTGACACCTGGTAGGCAACGATCTATCTTCACCAGAAGCAAACTTGATATTGATAAATGAGATCTATCCAGTCTAAGAGGAGTCAGAGTTGCTAATTTGATCCCAGTTCAAGGTGTCATAATTTTTGGCACGAAGCCAGATATAATACTGCTTGCAATTGCAAAGACAAGTTCAGTCAGGAATTTATAGATGCTGTGCCAGTATTTTTGGTACAAATAAATTTGAAAGTAATTAATTAGTGGTGCGTGAAATCAATAGAATTTTGCCACAGGCGATATATCTGGCGGTAACGGATATTTTGGAAACATTTTGCTTGAATCGCTTTGAGTAAGCAAGTTAGCAGTCCAAAAGATGGGGGAATTGGCCAAATTCGGGTAGTTAAAAATAGGTCAGTAAAAATTTATTGCATACATACTAGTTTTATTAGTTTGTGGCCGCAGGTTGGAAACAGGTATGCTTCACAATTTAGACGAAGATATTATCTGTTTCCCAGACCGCATCATTTTTCAGAAACAAGCAGCGAAATTTTCAGATAGAAGATAAATGTTATGATAGGATAGTTGTTTAATATGCAAATTATTGCTGACTTACAATTACATTCTAAATATAGCCGGGCGGTGTCGCAGGAGATGGTGATACCGAAAATGTATGAGTGGAATCTGAAAAAAGGTATCGGACTTCTGGCCACCGGCGATTGGACACATCCTTTATGGAACCGAGAGCTCAAAGCCAATTTGGAAGAGCAGGGAAATGGGCTGTTAAAACTGAAGAAAGAGGTTAAAGAACAGTTGATTAACAGCTTCCAGCCTTCGGCTCCCAGCGACCCATTATTTTTATTATGCGGTGAAGTTTCCTGCATATACTCGCACAACGGCAAGACGCGCCGCAATCATCTGCTGCTTTTTGCGCCCAGTTTTGACACAGTTGATAAAATCAATGCCAAACTCACCAGCCGCGGTTGTAATTTGTCCTCCGACGGCCGGCCGATCATCGGGTTGACGAGTCAGGAGGTCTGCGAATTGGTTTGGAGTATTGATGAAAAAGTAATGGTGATCCCGGCGCATGTGTGGACGCCGTGGTTTTCTTTGTTTGGCAGTATGAGTGGTTATGACTCTCTGGCAGAATGTTTTGGTTCTTTTGCAGACAAAATTTATGCGGTAGAAACAGGATTGTCGTCTGATCCAGCGATGAACTGGCGCATTAAAGAATTGGACACACGCACTCTGATCAGCAATTCTGACTCTCACTCAGGTCAAAAACTCATGCGCGAAGCCACAATATATGAAATACCCGATGGAAACCAACTGAGTTTTAAAACAATAAGCGCTGCAATTAAAAATTATCAAAGAGACAAAACCAAACCTTATATTGCAGCGACAATTGAATTTTATCCAGAAGAAGGTAAATATCATTTTTCTGGGCACCGGAATTGCCAAGTCAGATATTCTCCAGCCCAGATTAAGCAAAAAGGTAAAATTTGTCCGGTCTGCGGCCGACCGCTCACAATAGGGGTGTTGGATAGAATAGAGGATTTGGCCGGCAGAAGTGAAGCGGAATTGAAATTGACTAAAAAACAACTAGGCAACTTACCTGTTCAAGCAACCTTTTCCGCAGCTTTTCCCAACCGCTCTCCATACGTGATGCTGGTGCCGCTACTAGAAATCATTGCTGAAGCGGTCAAGAGCAATTCTTTTTCCCAAAAAGTCGAAACCATGTATGAACAATTGGTTACACAATTTGGCAGTGAGTTTAATGTACTTATGAAAGTTAGTCAAGCCGAGATTGAAAAAGTAGCCGGTGAGCAAATTGCCTTGGCAATCACTAAAGTGCGAAACGGTGATATTGTGATCGAACCAGGTTATGACGGTGTATTTGGCGTGGTTAAAGTGCTTGCGGAAAAAAGAGCAGCTGAGGTGGTAGATAAAAGCAAAGAACAGATGCGTCTGTTTTAACTGAGACCCTTAATCTTTAATTATATATTTCGATAATTGAAAAAAGAGGAGGAAAAAAAAGTAAGATAATACATGATAGCAATAATAGCAATAGACAAATAGCAAAGCATAGCGAGATACAAATGACTGCCGATTATCCAAATTAAAAAAATTCCCTTTATTCTGATCATTGGTATATTGGTATCTGTGCAAGATAATTACTTGGATAATTTGTATAATTGATATGTGGACCTCATATCTACGAAAGGGGGTGATTTTAGTTTATGGCAACACAAGGAAATGAAAACTTGCTGGGAGCAGTAGCATATCTTTTGGGTTTTGTCACCGGCATCGTTTTGCTACTAGTGGAAAAGCAAAGCAAATTTGTCCGCTTTCATGCTATGCAGTCAACCATCTTTTTTGGTGGTCTGTTTGTGGTTAATATCGCACTGGGATTTATCCCGCTTTTGGGCTGGTTGGTCGGCTTTTTACTCTCCATCGCGGCGTTTGTGATGTGGATCATGCTCATGTGGAAAGCATTTCAGGGCGAGATGTACAAACTGCCGTATGTGGGAGAAATGGCGGAGAAACAATTGGCAAAAATGGGTTGATCAGTCGTTGGTCGTTAGTCGTTGGTCCTTGGACAAACGATTATAATGTAGTCGGACGACTAATGTCTAAAGTCTAACGACTAATATGTTTGCATCTCGGGTTGCTGCTGGAAAATTGCTCGCCAGCAAGCTGAAAAATCTTCAAGTGTCGGCCCAGGTCGTATATGGTATAACTCGTGGTGGGGTAGTGGTAGCAGCCGAGATCGCTCAAAGTCTTAAACTTCCACTCATACCATTACCAGTAAAAAAACTTGGTGCCCCTAACAATCCAGAGTTAGCATTGGGAGCGGTGGCACCTGATGCTATCCAGTATCTGGATAGCGGTTTGGCAAATGTCGTGGGAGCCAGCGACGCGGCTTTAAAAAGGCAAGTAAAAAGGTTGCAAACTGAAATCAAGCACAAAATGGCAGCTTATAAAGTAGATCTGGAAAAAACCTACCAGAAAGTTATCTTGACTGATGACGGGATTGCCACCGGTGCCACAGTTTATGCAGCTATTGATTGGTTGAGATACAAGGGTATTACATCTATCATTCTGGCTTTGCCCGTAGCTCCCAGGGAGACAATAACTCGAATTGCCGCCAAAGTCGAACAAATAGTAGTTTTGGAAACTCCAGAAAATTTCAGCGCCGTAGGCCAATTTTATCAGGAATTTGGACAAGTGAGTGATACTGACGTGAGTAAAATATTAAGTGAAATAAAGAAAAAAATTCTTAATATCTTTACAGAGGATGTGTGATTAATAGTGATTTCACTTTGTCATTCCCCTGACCATTTGGCCAGTTGAGGATGGCAAGCCGAGTCGAACCACAGCAGAAATCTAGAAAATTTATTTGTAGAAATTGTTCAGTCATGCCAGAGACTGAGAAGAAAAGGAAGACTTGCTTTTTATATCTATGTTGTTAATTATTGGACTTGGAAATCCCGGCAAAAAGTATGCCAACACCCGACATAATATCGGGTTTATGGTGGTGGATAGATTATTTAACAATCAGGTGACTTCTGGAACTAACTGGCAATTTAGTCGGAATTTTAACGCCTTTTATTTTAAAAAGGGCGAACTTGTTTTTGCTAAACCACAGACTTTCATGAATGCTTCAGGGATTGCTGTGGCCAAGCTGAAAAATTTTTATCAAACCAACCTGGAAAATATTTGGGTAGTGCACGATGATATTGATTTACCCCTGGGTAAAATCCGCATTAGAGTTGGCGGTAGTTCAGCTGGACACCACGGCATAAACTCTATTATCAAAGAACTAGGGAGTGATAATTTTGTACGTTTTCGCATGGGGGTAGGCCGGGGCAAACTTGAAAACAAAAAGACATCCAAAAAACACATTGTGCGCCAGGCAGTGGTCAAATGGGTAGTTGCGCCGTTTTTTGAAAGTGAAATAGGGCAGGTGCGGAAACTGATTAAAGATGGGACTAAGGCCATTGAAACAGCGCTGTATAAAGGTTTGGACAGAGCGATGAATGAGTATAACTGACATGAATAAGATGCAATCTGTTGGGGATGTTCTCAAAAGATTCAATCCTTTGGAAGATAAATACATTTCCCGGGAATTTCAGGCCTACGGGATATATCTGGCGGAGGAGCTGGGGGATTATAAAAAGCGGGCTCTATATATTCGGTTGGCCAAAACAGTACCACGAGCCATACTTGAGAAAGCACTGCAGTTTGTCAAAGGTAGTAGCAATGCCCGCTCCCGAGCAAAACTGTTTATGTGGAAAGTAGGGAAGCTGAGGAAAGGGGAGGAGTAAGCATCAGTAGTCAACTGGTCAATTTTTCAAATTTGCTAACCGGTCAAAAGATAACCGGTTAATCACAAACAAAAAACCGCTAACTGAAATTTATTATGAAATCTGTTCATCTGATCATTTCTGGCGATGTGCAAGGGGTGGGGTTTCGCGCCTGGGTCAAACGAAAAGCGGATAACCTAGGCTTAACCGGTTGGGTAAAAAATCGCAGCGACGGTACAGTGGAAGCAGTAATTCAGGGTGAAAAAGCTCTGGTTGAAAAAATGATTGCGCTTTGTCGCCAAGGCCCGGAAGTAGCCTGTGTGGAAGATGTATTAGTGGAAAATTTGTACCTAAAAGCAAAATTTAGTAGTTTTGAAATCCGACCGACAAGCTAAAGTATTGATCGGATCCGGAAATTACCTTTGGTTGTCTGGAATAAGGGTGAGTCGCAAGTCGATCGGAAAAAGCCAAGCAGATCTGCAGCTGATTCTTTACGAAACTGGCAGTTGAGTAGACAAAAATATAACAAGTCTGGAATATTTACAATTATCTTGTTACTATAAAATCATGCGTCAAATAATTCTTGACCGCAAATATTATTTTTACAGCGTGATTTATTTTCTGGTGGTGGCTCTGGCTCATTGGAGGCTAAATCCCAACTTGGAGACCGTTGTATTTGGCATCGGTGGATTGATCGGCCTGCATCTTTTGGACGCTACCGAGCTAGCACTGGATATGAGACCAACAGAAATCAGACCGTCACCTTTTCGAAATCTATTGACACAACTGGTTCTTTTTATTCTGGGCGTGTTCGTAATTACATCTTCGCCAACCAATATAGGAAGCGGTATAGTTTTGTTTTTATTATTAAGAATTTTGTTATTACAGCGAGATGATTATCAGAGTCAAGGCCATTTGAGCCAATGGTTGCCTGATCTTTCAGTAGCAAGTCATAAAGCTTTTTTAAATATCGAAGGGGTAATTTTTATCGTCATCTCGCTTTTATTTATTCTTATCTAAATGGAGCAGGGATAATGAGCATGATACTAAAAATCAAACGCCAATTGGATGCCTTGGGTTTTCGCCGGGGCATCAGTAAAGAAGTGGAGAAAATGGGTGCAGAGTTGACAATTTGTCAGATGATTGTGGTGGTTTTGTCCATCAGTTCGGTGGTGTTTCTGTTCCTGCCCATATTTTATCTGCAAAGCCCGACTTTTATTGCAGTATTTTTAGGATTGAGTCTGTTGAGTTTGTTTGGTGGCGTCTGGTTTTGGATACACAAAGCCGAGATTTGCGAACATCCGGAGGAGGTAGAAGAGTAGTCATCTGTCATCAGAAGAAAGTTGACTTACCAGCTCTGGAAGCTGAAGACTGATGACCGTAATTCATGGATGATTCCACACTGAAAAATCTTCTGGCCACTGTCAAGAATGTGGCGGTGGTTGGTTTGTCTGACAATCCGGACCGGCCGAGTTTTGTTGTGGCCAGCTATCTCAAACAGCATGGTTTTACCATCATCCCCATCAACCCCCGCTATGCCAACGTATTAGGTGAAAAAGCCTATGCCAACCTTATCGAAGCAGCCAGAGAGTTAAGTCCAGCTCCAATTGAAATCGTGGATATTTTTCGCCGTAGTCAAGACGTACTGCCGCATATTCAGGAAGCAATCAAGGTGAAGCCTAAAATTATTTGGCTTCAGGAGGGGATAGAGCATCTTGAAGGAGCAAAATTGGCTCGAGAGCAGGGGATTGAGATAATGATGAATGTATGTTTGAAAAAGACACATGAGAGATTATTTCAAGGGTAATTGTCCCCTCTAAATCTTAAATTTTCCATAAGTTCAGCAGTAAAAATTTGCAAATTTAAAACCAATTTACTATAAGTGATTGGGACCCCCTTTTTTTATGTTCAATAAAAATAGTAGTTGGTGGAAATATTTATCAGAACCGCAACAAAATCTCATTTCCCAGGCTTTTTATTTACTTGAGGACAGCAAAAGACATCCGCTGTTAAATGATGTTTCCGACTATTCTTATTTAGTGTTTCCCGTTGCCAAAGCCTATGAAGGATTTCTCAAAAAGTTATTTTTGGATATGAACTTGATCAAAAAATGGCAGTATGAAAGTGATCATTTTCGTATCGGTAAAGCGTTGTCTCCCAACTTGGCTCGTAAACTAGGAAAAAATTCAATTTATGAGCAGCTTGTCAGCCGCGGTTGGCAAAGTCTGGCTGATAAATTATGGAATTGTTGGAAACAGGGCCGTAACCTCGTCTTTCACTATTTTCCACATAACTTCCGTGCTTTGACCCGAGAAGAAGCAGAAACATTGATGAATCAGTTGATAAAAGTGATGGAGGAAGCGGTAAACGAGAGTCAAGTAAACAGTCAGCCCAAAAAATTTTTGACCCAAGACAATAACCTGAAAAAGAAACAGATTTTTCTGGGAAAAATAGCGCAATTGAAAAGTTGCCTGGATTCCGAAATAAACTCGGGATCACCAGAGGACTAAACAATTTTTTCACGGACAAGATATTGGGATAAGTGTCTAAGTCAGAGGAAAATTGCATTTTTAAAATCAACTGGCTACACTAAATTTATGTCTGAAAAAAGAAATATTTTTTTAGAGCGGATATTTACCATTTGGGCGATAGTGCTGATCGTCTGGGCACTTTATCGCAAATATTCTGCTTTTCCGGAATATCTGGATGAGCTGATATTTAAACCATTGGTGTATTTGGCGCCTGTTCTGTATTATGTTAAATATAAGGAAAAGCGGCCTTTTTCATCGATCGGACTTGCAGCTGGTAAATTTTTTCGTGATATTTATTTGGGACTCGGTTTTGGCATGGTGTTTGCCCTGGAGGGTTTGGTAGTCAATGCGGTCAAGCACGGCCGATTTTCTTTTTCACCACTGATCCCCGTTACCGGAAATTATTTACTTTTGGCGGTAATTTTGGCATTGGCCACAGGTTTTACCGAAGAATTGTTTGCCCGCGGTTTTTTATTTTCCCGATTGCGTGAAGCATATAAAAATGAGATGAAAGCCTTGATTGTCTCAGCGGCCATGTACTTTATGTTGCTGGTACCGGCAATTTTTACGGTAAACAGACTTACCGGCATGACTTTATTTATCTTTATAATCACCAATCTGATCATGTCATTTGCCAATACCATGATTTTTTCCGAAACCAAAACCATCACCGTTCCAGTTTTGATCCATGCCTTTTGGAACATGGCTGTGGCGCTGTATTTGTAACCGCTGAACAATTACTTCATTTTAAGCAAAAATTTGACTTCTAATATATAATTCCTGCATTTATGAAATTGATTTATTAAGCGGTTTTGATACCGAACACACTGGTAATAAATTTGCTGAATATATTTTTAGCTTTGTTGCAGGCAGCCGTACAAGTAGAAAGGGGAGGTAGGTTGGAAACAGGAAAGTTAAAACTTTCACATCCAAATAACTTGATGGGAATGGATTTGGGACATGGTGAAAAAGTAAAGTTTATGTTAATTTTTCCAAGTAAAGATATTTCTCAAGCTCCAGTTTTACTTCTAACCACTAATGAGTTGAATTTCCTTGCTGTTGTTCATAATGGAGTTCGAACAATTAATTATCTTGGATCAAAGGGTATAGGTAGGTTATGGCAGATGTATAATATGTTGGTCAACCCAAAACCTCCTAAACATCTCACCGATCTTTTACAAAATAAATAACTTTATAAAAGGCTAAAAGTATTTAAGGAGATTGAGCTACATCATAACCTTCGTTTTTGATGACTGCGTATATTTGGTTGAGAGTGACCTGAGATGGATCAAATTCCACTTCGACAATTTGATTCACATAGTTGCTTTTGGCGGCTTTGACGCCGGGAAGCTCTTCCAATGCCGTGTCGATCAATATGGCACAGGAAGTGCAATGCATGCCTTTTAATTTCAATGTAACCCTCTTCATACGATTTCGATTTCCCCAGTGAACATTCCCATAGAGCAAGAAAAAGGAAGACGGCCGGGCGCTAAAGGTGGCAGGTCAATAATCGTATCTCCAGTTGGGGGAAGAATTTTTTGCAGATTTAAAGTCGGAAAGACCAAGGCTCGGGAACAACCTTGAGTATTTCGGGTGATAAAATGCAGCGTGGTGGGCAAATTTGCTTTTATTTTTATGCGATGGGGATCATATCCTGTGGCATAGACGGTAATGGTGGCAGTTTGGGAAAAGCCGCTTAAAACTGCGTTAGATTTGGTTAAGTCATCGGAACCGGTGGCTGTAGCCCAAAAACCTTTCAGGGTAAATGGCGAGGCAGCTAAAGTCAAACCATTATCCAGAGCCATCAAGCCTAAAATGAGAATGAGAGTTGCTGCAACTGGATATAAATATTTTTCAATCACTTGAGAAAATCTCGTGGTGGCAACGCCGATAATGAAAAATACTGGTGCAGTGCCGAGTGTGAAAGTAAACATAGTTAATGCTCCGGAAATTGGATTTCCCGTGCCAATTGCCTGAACTTCCATAGCTTGGGTAGTGCCACAGGGCAGAAATACTGTCAGCAAACCCAAAATCAAAGGGGAGAAAAATGAGCCGCTCTGGGCATTACTGCGCATGAACTTAAAAATACTTTTTGGAGGAGTCAAAACAAAGCGACGGAAGAGGGGGTGGACATCCAACATCCGCAGGGCTGTGGCTAGCATAAACAGGCCGACGCCGAATTGAATAATCATTTGGGTTTTGATGGATAGCTGAAAAAACGAACCAAACAATCCAAGCAGCAAACCTAAGACAGTGTAGGCGGTGATTTTTGAGATCACAAAAATCGCGGTGGGAAGTGTGGTTTGTTTCCAACCGGTTGTTTGTCCTGATTCTAACGCAGGATTTTGTGCAGCAATGGCTGTCAAAAGCAACCCGCCTTGAAGAGCTAAACAAGTAAAACCACCAGTGGTAAGCCCGGTTAAAAATATCAGCCAGAGATTCATAAGATGATTATATTACTTTAATTCTACTTTACGAAGCAAATTGGCGTTGGTCACTACCGTTACCGATGATGAGGCCATGGCGGCTTCGGCAATGACCGGGTGGAGTAGTCCGAAAAAGGCTAAGGGGATAGCCAGAACATTGTAGGCAAATGCCCAGAACAAATTTTGTTTGATTTTAGCAAAAGCAGCCCGGGAAAGTTTGATAGCTGAAACAAGGAGCGTCAATTGTCCTCTAACCAGAATTATGTCACCGGCCTCAATGGCAATATCAGTTCCTGTGCCCATGGCAATTCCCACATCAGCTTGGGTGAGAGCCGGGGCGTCATTGATGCCATCACCCACAAATGCTACGCGATAGGGTTGTGAGTTGCTTCCGGCTCTTGAGAATCTCCGACTCGGAGAGCGAGTTGTGCGCTGTAAGTTTTTAACGATTTCTGATTTTTTATCAGGCAGAATATGAGCAAAGACATGTTCTTTGGAAATCCCAACTTGTTTGGCAATAGCTTCAGCTGTCCTTTGGTTATCTCCTGTTACCATATATACGGTAAAACCCATTTTCTGCAGCTGGGCGATTGCGGTCTTACTATCGTTCCTGATGGTATCGGCGATGGCGATACTCCCTGCGTAATTTTTGTTTAGAGCGACATGAATGACTGTTTTTCCCTGGGATTCAAGTTGTTCAATTTGACCAATTTGTCCACTCAGTGTAATTTGCTGTTCTTCCAAAAATTTTGCCGTGCCGATAAAGATGGCTTTTCCGGCAACTTTTGCTGATATACCACCTCCGGTAATAGCTTTAAAATCTGTTGCTTGGGCCAATTCCAGCTTTTCGCTTTTGGCTTTTTCCACAACCGCTTTGGCTAAGGGATGCTCACTACCTTGCTCTGCAGAAGCGGCAATTTGGAGTAAACGATTCGCACCAATTGTGGAGCGTTTGAGAACTATTACATCTGTTACCTCCGGTTTGCCCTTGGTAATCGTACCGGTTTTATCCAAAACAATAAATTTGACGTCTTTCATGGTTTGCAGTGCCGCTCCTTTTCTGATCAAAATGCCCTTTTCCGCGCCCATGCCGGATGCGACCATAAGCGCTGTAGGAGTAGCCAATCCCAAGGCGCAAGGGCAGGCAATTACCAGTACCGAGATACCTACAAAAATTGCCTGCGAAATAACTGAAGTATTTTGTCCAATTCTCAACCAAGGTAAAAGAGGTGCAAACTGGTGGGAAAAATTACTCAATACTTGAGGAAAAGCCAACCACAAAGTGATAGCAGCAATCGTAAGCATCAAAATTATCGGTACAAACACTCCTGTGACCCGGTCAGCAAATTCCTGAATTGGGATGCTTGAGCTTTGGGCCTCCTCAACCAGTTTGATAACTTGTGCTAAAAAAGTATTTTCACCGACCTTGGTGACCTTGACTTTTAAAAGCCCATCTTGATTGATAGTAGCTCCTAGTACTTGATCGCCGACATTTTTGAAAACTGGTAATGATTCGCCAGTAGCCATGGATTCATCGATTGAGCTTTGACCTTCGATAATGGTACCGTCGGTGGGAATTTTTTCTCCCGGACGAATAACCATGATATTGTCGACATTGAGAGCCTCAATCCCAACCTCTATTTCCTTTAATTGAGAGTGTATTTTTTTATTGTTAAAATTGGCCAAAGTTACAGGTGTACCGTCTGCTAAAGTTAAAATCCGGGCAGTTTTGGCCCCAAGTTGCAAAAGTCTTTTGATAGCCTGTGAGGCTTTACCTTTGGCTCGAGCCTCCACATAACGGCCAGTAAGATGAAAAGCCATGATCATTGCACCCACTCCGGCATAATTGGCGATTTGGTCAGTAAAAAGTGACAGTGGGCCGGTGAGGAATGCCGTCATGGTGCCTAAAGCAATCAATGTATCCATGTTGGCCAGTCTTTTGGACAATGCTTTAAACCCAGTTCTTAAAGTAGGCAGTCCGGTGTGAAATAAAGGAATGAGTGATAATAAAATAATCCCCTGGTTAAAAGTCTGCATATTTGGCCAGGGACCGATAAACATTTCATAAATCATCCAGATAGCTATGGGAAGGGAAAAAGCCCAGGCAATCCCCATCCGGGATTTGGCTTTTTCCAGTTTCTCCAAGGCTGGATCAGCCACTTGGTCATCCTCAGGTTTGAGGAGACCTATGTTTGGAGATTTCTGTTTTGGCAGTACTGACAAAGGTGAGAGAGGGTGCTTTCTGATTCCATATCCCACCGCTTCTACTTCCTGTTGGGATTTGGCCAGATCCAGCTCACCCTCATGTTTCACGTAAGCTTTATGAGTCACCAGATTGACTTGTGCCTCAATTACTCCAGGAACTTTTTTCAGCGCCCGGCTGACGATTTTACTGCAACTGGCACAGTGCATACCGGTGATATCCAAGACAGTTAATTTGTTTGTTGGTGATTCTTTCATCATCACGATTGCTTAAGCACGTTTAGCCTACGAGCAATTTTATTATAAAACTTATGACAGATTGCTATTTCTGTCAGAATCAGGTACTGACAATAAAGAGCGTTTGCAAAAATATTCTCGCTTTCGGCATATAAGGCTTTTAAAACATCAAAAAATGACGCAAATCTTTTTCAGGTTCGACCTCTCTTGTCCACCACCAGATTTCCGGTAATTGAAATTGCTCCATGATGCAGTTGACCACTCAATCCAAACAGCTCGATTGGTACCAATCATCAGTAAATGCGGATATGCTGTCAATTATTCACAGGGCCGCTTTATCTACACTTGGTTTTTCAAAATAAAATAAAGTATTTATTGGTGCTATGTACGAATTTATCATGAACGAACTAACTTTTGACTATTATCTTTCCGTGAAACATGTTCATACCGCAATGGAAGGGGAATTCGCCGCTTTTTTGGGGGTGCAATTGGATCACGACCTTTTTATTTAGAGGTAGAGTCTTTTTGATTTTCCACTCGGGGATGATGATTTCTTCAAGACAATCTGTTGGATCTGTGCGCAGTATTTTCAAGGTCACTGACCGGTCTTTTTTTAAAACAATGGTTGAAGGAGAGTAACCGCTATCAACTTGGATATTGATACTGGAAGCAAAAGTCTCTGTGATTTCTTCCTTTTTGCCAAAAAAATACCACGCTACAAAAGCGATAGATAAAGCACCGATAACTAATATAAGCAATTGAGTCATTGGTTGAGGTCTTGACAAATACTTAATATTAGAATAACATATTCGAAATATCGAATATATGTATACTCGCATATTTTCTCTTCAAAGTCAAGTCTATAAGGCACTGGCAAACCCCAAGCGGTTGGAGATTATTCACTTGCTTCGTGATCAAGAGTTGACCGTGACCCAAATGCTGGACATGCTAGATCTGCCCCAAGCCAATTTGTCCCAGCATTTGATGGTACTTAGAGAATTCCAAATAGTGAAAACCCGCAAGGATGGTAAGGCAGTATATTACTCATTGGCACACCCAAATGTGATTTCTGCGTCTGATACCCTGCGAGAAATGCTGATTGACCAACATCGGGATGAAGAGGGAGTGGCTGAAGAATTACGATTGAAAATGAAAGATTTAGTACCTGTGGTGAGAGATCCGGTTTGCGGTATGCGTTTGTCTCCTAAAACTGCAGCCTACGCCTTTAAGGATGATCGTCAGACATATTATTTTTGTGCTTCAGGTTGTTTCGAGAAATTTAAGAACCGACCGGAGCAATATATCAAAAGGAGTTAGTTGTGAGTGAGAAAAAATTTATTTTCTTTACCGTGGGCGTGACGGCGTTGATCATTGCCGGAGCAGTTTTATTTTTAGGGAAAAGCGAATCGCAACAGCCCAAGGTAACAGCAGTGACCAATGTAGCTGTGACTACTGCTGCAACCAGTTTTGATTGGGGAACGATAAAAATAAATGGCGGCAAAGTCAACAAAACTTTTACTATTAAAAATACCGGTTCTGACATTTTGAAGCTTTATGATGTGTCAACCTCTTGCATGTGTACCACTGCTCAAGTCAAAATTGATGGTCAAGTCAGTCCTTATTTCGGAATGCACCAGCAGTCGAGTTGGGTGGGAGAAGTGTCACCAGGCAAATCTGCAGAACTGGAAGTCGTCTTTGATCCGGCTTTTCACGGGCCGGAAGGAGTAGGCGATATAACCCGAATGGTAACGGTAAAAACCAATTCGCAGAGCTCGCCGGAATTGGTATTTAGTCTGACGGCAAAAGTGGTCAAATAATCAAAAATTGAGGTTTAGGAGTCAGGGCTGAGGAAAAATAAATAAAATTTTGAGGCTAAATACTTCGATTTTTCGAAACATTTATTTACTATAAGATAGAAGGAGATCTTATATGAAAAAATATTTTCAGAAATTTTTTAAAATCAAACTACCACTTTGGGTGATACTGTTTTTAGCCGTGGACATCAGTTTGGCAGCTGGAGTGTTGAGCAATTTATATTTCAATAAGCAAAAAACAAAAACCCAATCGCCAATTGCTCAAACCAGTTTGGATGATGCCTATGTGCGGGAGATTACCCAAAAAGTATTACCAGCATCGGGGTATACCACTAGTTTAAAATGGGGCAATATTGTGAAACGCTTAGTGGAGGTGGGAGCGATTGATGAAACCAAGTTCCGGGAAATTTTTAAATCAGAGGCAGAAGGTGCCGGAGAATTATATTTATTGACTCAAAGTTCTGATGCTCCTATTGCTATAAATGAAAACAATTCGCGTTTTGTGGTCAATGTTTTGTGGGCTTTAGGATTAACGCAAAAAAGCAAGGTTCTTGATGAAGGACCGATGAAAACCAGCGGTCAGACTGCCAACATGGCCTCAACTGGAGGGTGGACGATTGGTAAAAAAGACGCCATGCAACTTTATAGCAGCGAGTTACTGATTGATTTGAGTCAGCAGCAGCAAAACAGAATCCAGACATTGGCAGAAAATGTCTATCGGCCGTGCTGTGGTAATCCCACTTCGTTTCCGGATTGTAATCACGGTATGGCAGCTTTGGGATATATCGAATTGGCTGTAGCTGCAGGCCTATCTGACGAACAAATTTACAAAGATTTGTTGGCCTTTAACTCATTCTGGTTTCCGCAGACCTACGTGGAGATGGCGGTCTATTTTGATAAAGAAAAGGTGACGGCTTGGGAGGTTGTTGATGCCAAACTGGCATTATCAAAGGATTATTCCTCAGCTCAAGGTGCTCAAAGAATTGCTCAAGCAGTCCAAGATGTGCCGGGTTTGAGTAGTAAAGGCGGCAGTTGTGGAGCATAAATAGAAAATAGGATTTATGACTGCAGAATGAAAAGAAACAGACTCGTTATTGTATTTTTGATAATTTGGGTCATTGGCGCCTTTATCTATGTCTGGGGAAGAAGAGATAAAAACTCGATCGTCCAAGCTGGCAAATATCAAGATATTACGGTGGCTGAGTTTGACGCGGCTTTGTTGCGTGATCCGTTTGTGGTGGATGTACATGTGCCGGAACAGAAACACATCGAAGGCACTGATAAATTTATTGATTATCGGGAAGTAGGAAACAGACTGGGTGATTTTCCCCAAGATAAAAATGCCGAGATTTTACTCTATTGTCGAACCGGCAGTATGAGCAGCCAGGCGGCCCAAGTTTTGGCCAATGCTGGATATACCAATGTCAAAAACTTAGTCGGCGGTACCCAAGCTTATTTCCAAGCGCATCAAGGGGTGGAAATTTCTCCCCCATCCCGCAATTTGGGAAAGGTGATATACGGAGAGGTGGCAAAGACAGAATTTAGTTTAACTAACAATACTAAAGATATGGTAAATATAACTCGCGTCTCCACTTCTTGTTCCTGCACTTTGGCCAAAGTGGAAAAAATGACATTAGATCCAGGAGAAGCGATTAAAGTATATGTGAGTTTTGATCCAGCAGTACATCAAGATGATACAGACTTGGGTGAGGTGACCCGGCTAATTTTTATTGAGACAGATCAGCCAAATTTTCTGAAACTACAGGCAGAAATTACTGCTACGGTAGTCAAAACCCAATATGGCAGATGAAGATCTAGTAAAAGATATCGTGTGTGGTATGACCAAAACCAGGCAAAAGATGCCTTTTGTGGTGATCTATGCAGGTAAAAAATATTATTTTTGTAGCTTACAGGATAAGCAAATTTTTCAGGCTTATCCGGATAGGTGGGTGAAGGAGGAAGAATGAAAAAAATTTTCTTTATTGTGACTGGAACTATTATCACAATCTCCACGATGTCAACTCCTGTGGTAGCCCAAAACATGATGGTAGAGGAGACACGGAGTGGGGCATCGTCTGCTCAAAATTTAACAGAAATTTTACAAAATATTTTGAACAAACAAGGTATAGCTCAGTTGCAAAACATTGAATGCGATAAAGTCAGTGAAAGTGATTTAGAGCAGTTGGGTGATGCCTGGATGGAAACAATACATCCAGGTAAGGCTCACGAGATGATGGACCGGATGCTGGGTGGTGAAGGTTCGGTAAGTTTGCGTCAGGCTCATATTCAAATGGGTAGGAATTATTTAGGTTGTAATAGATTGATCAATGGCTGGAGTATGATGGGAGGTGGTTGGGGGATGCTGGGAGGTAGCATGATGGCAGGTGGAGGTATGATGGGTAACCCGGGCATGATGAGTAACAACAGCAATTGGACAAATTTTTACGGAAGAAATTTGGCGAGCGGTTATGGTGTTTGGGGAATACAAAGTTGGCTGTGGTTAGTGATTGAACTATTGTTGATAGTGTTACTTATATTGGTCATCCTGCGACTTTTATCTCCCAAAAAATAATTTATGTACCAAATTTCACTTTTTGCGGCTTTTATTGCCGGAATGGTGGCACTTTTTGCTCCCTGCTGTGTATCCTACCTATTGCCGGCATATCTGGGTAGTATTTTCAAAGAAAAAAGCCAAATTGTGGGGATGACTCTTGTTTACGGTTTGGGAATTTTTCTGGTCATGTTGCCGATAGTCCTCGGTGTTCGGGTATTGAGCAGCTTATTTTTCCGCTGGCATGACGGAATTTATACCGTGGGAGGACTGTTTTTACTGCTGGTGGCAGGAATGACTTTGATTGGAGTGAAACTACCGATGATCAGCATCAGGGGTGCCAATGTTGGCAACAAAAGAGATATCGCTTCAATTTTTACCATGGGAGTATTTTCCGGTATCACTTCGGCTTGTTGTGCGCCGGTATTGGTCGGTATCATGACATTGAGCGCCCTGTCGTGGAGTTTTTGGGAAGCGGCTGCCATTGGTTTTACTTATGTGCTGGGCATGGTGTTTCCGTTATTTTTCGCTGCGGTACTGGTTGATAAAAGTAACTTTCTGCAAAGACCTCTTTTAAAAAAGCAAGTTTCCCAGTTGACTATCATGGGTCAGACTTATCCGGTTTTGGTGGCCAATATCATCGGAGCCCTGGTTTTTTTTATCACCGGTATCCTGATGTTGGTTTTGACAAGAGCCGGAAAAGTGGGTATGCCGGACAACAAAGTCAGCAGCACAATAACAGGTGTGGCCACTATGGTAGATAGTTGGGTGAGTCAAATTCCTTTCATAAATCTGATATTTCTCGTACTTGTAGGAGGCTTCATCTACCTTCTTTTAAAAAGAAAATAGTTATTGGGGGAAATCTTAAAGCAATTTGCTCCTAGTTGATTTTTCTAAAAGTATGCTAAAGTAGATGTAATCATGAAAAAAACCGCAACTGGTTGTTTATCGGTGTGCTAGTAGTACTGACTTTGTTTTTGGCAGTTTTGGCGATTTTGACGGCATTAAAACTTAGACAACAGGGACCCTTGGCTCCCACAGTTCCTCAAGCAGAGCCAGAAGCCATCGAGGGGTCACCGGCTCCAGAGTGTCAGTTGTCTTTTTCTATAAATTTAGCTAGTCCCAGTCCTACACCTGGAGTGAGTCCTTCCCCGAGTCCAAAACTGACTCCTTCATCAACTCCTTCCCCCTCATCTTCGCCAAGTCCCACAGCATCACACACACCCAGCCCAACAGCAACACCTGTAGCAACACCTTCACCGGGAGCCCAATGTTTTGCTCTCAAGTTCTATCAATTAACAGGTGAAATAAATGATCCAGCTTGATGGAATTTGTTAACACATGCCCAGTTGACTGCATTGCAGCCAGGAAATACGATTTACATCTCTACCATCGGTACTTATTCTAGAGGAGGTGTTATTGATAAAGCCCGGATTCGGGTAAATAGCTCGGTTTGGTTGCCTGAGCACGAAACGACTTTGCTAAAACCCGGGTCGGATCCGCAAGAATTTTATGTCAGCTATACCATTCCCAGTGATGGAACAGTAACATTTACCTTCGCTGCCGAAGTTCACGAAGCCACGCAGGATAAATGGTTTTAGAAACCCAATAACTATCCGCTGGGTGGCACCTGATGTAACTTGGGTGAAGGTCTGTCCCGGGAAATCTACAACAATACAACAATATTGTGAAATAGCTGCCTATTTTAGATGAATGACAACAAAAAAAACGATAAAATTGAAGCTTTTTCCCCTTTTGACTTTTGGAAATTTTGTGTTAATTTATAAAAGTCTCAATTTTCAGAAAGGAGTCATTATATGCATATAACATCAACCGATGCTGATTTTAACGAAAAAGTTACAAAAGCTGACAAGCCGGTACTGGTAGATTTTTGGGCTGCTTGGTGTGGTCCATGTCAAATCCAAAATCCCATTTTGGAAGAGCTGGACAAAGAATTGGGTGATAAAGCAATCATTGCCAAACACAATGTAGATGAACAGCCGCAGGTTCCCCAAAATTTTGGCATTATGAGTATTCCGACTTTGATGCTTTTTTACAAAGGAAAAGTGGTTAGTCAATGGGTGGGGGTGCAGAGTAAGGAAACCTTAAAAAGCGAATTGGATAAAATTCTTCAAGCGTAAAGCTTTAAGCATCAGGCATCTAGAATCATTACTTAAAGCTGATCGCTGTTTCCTAAACGCTACTAAATATGTACGATGTCATCATTATAGGCTCGGGCCCCGCCGGTTATACGGCAGCACTCTATGCTTCTCGGGCATTTTTGAAAACTCTGGTTTTATCCGGTAAAGAAGCCGGCGGCCAACTCACAACTACCACAGAGGTGGAGAATTATCCCGGTTTTCCCCAAGGCATCCAAGGACCTTTATTGATGGAAGAGATGAAGAAACAAGTTGAACGATTTGGCACTGTAGTGAAATTGGCAGAAGTGACCAGAGTTGATTTTTCTCACTCTCCCTTCAAAGTTTATACTAATGAGACCGAATATCAGGGAAAAAGCGTAATTGTGGCCACCGGGGCTTCAGCTAAATACTTGGGATTGCCATCGGAGACAAGACTTCGCGGTAAAGGCGTATCAGCTTGTGCCACCTGTGACGGCTTTTTTTTCAAAGATAAGGAAGTAGTGGTAATAGGCGGCGGAGATACAGCCATGGAAGAAGCGATGTTTTTGACGAGGTTTGCGACTAAAGTCACTATTATTCATCGTCGGGAAGAATTTCGTGCCAGCCCGATTATGCTAGATCGAGCAAAGAAAAACCCCAAAATTGCTTGGTTAACCAATAAGATCGTTGAAGAAGTATTGGGCGAAAATGCAGTTACCGGTGTTAGATTAAAAGATACCAAAACAGGTGAAATATCAGAGATTGCCACCCAAGGTTTTTTTCTGGCCATTGGTCATGAACCCAATACCAAATTTCTGAAAGGGATTTTACATATGGATGAAAAAGGTTATATTTATATCAGAGGTATCAAGGGTCCGCAAGATAGCCATACTCAAACGAATATCCCTGGTGTTTTTGCTGCAGGTGACTGCGTTGACTTCAGATATCGTCAGGCAGTAGTGGCTGCTGGCATGGGCTGCATGGCGGCACTGGATGCACAGCGATGGTTAGATGAACAGAAGTCAGAAAACAATTTGGCCTTATGATGCAACAGTATAAACCAACCTCAGGCATGTACCTCCTGATCTGTCCTGCCAAATCTTGGAATATTTGTTGCAGACGGCAAGTCAGGTATGTGTTGTCTGTAAATGGAAGCCAGCGAGGCGAGAAATATTGGATGAAAATGGAAATTGCTTAAAATCAAATCATCTTTTACTATAATTCCTCGGAGGCAAAAAATGAAATCCCAAATACTAATTATCATTTTCTTTATCATGGGAATTGTCATTTTTAGCAGTGGCTTATTTTTCAACTTTTGGTATCAACGACCAAGAAGCATTACTTCACCTTTATCAGAGGATGCGTTTTTGGAGACGTTCCAGTACCAGGAAACACAAGAAAAAACCAGCATCAGCGATAACTATCCACCCAATGACTATTTTCCTTTATCATTGACCCCCAAATACAGCGAACCAATAGAAGTCAATGCTCAAGCCTATGCGGTGTTTGATCGAGGAAACCGGGAACTGTTACTGGCCAAAAATTTAACTCAAGAACTGCCGATTGCCTCCGTGACCAAAATCATGACCGCATTGGTGACCTTGGAAAATGCCCCGCTGTCTCTGGAATTAAAAGTAAGCACACCAGCTGCAGAAATTGGGGAAGCAGAAATGGGATTGACTGCTGGAGAAACGCTTACCGTTGAGGAACTTTTGTATGGACTGATGCTTCCTTCTGCAAATGATGCAGCGGAAACTCTGGCTGAAGGTGTGGGGAAAGGACGATTATCATTTATTATGAAAATGAATGACAAAGCAAAAGAGTTACATCTTTTTGATACTTTCTTTTTTAATCCTACCGGACTTGATGGAAATGATTTGCAAACAACCAGTTTTTCCACCGCCTTGGATTTGATTGCTCTGACCAATTATGCGCTGAACAACAAAAAGTTTGCCGAAATTGTTTCCACGCGGCAACATATTTTACCAGAAGTCACCGGCAAGCATAAATATTTTAACCTGCTTAACATTTTGCAGCTTGATGGAGCATACCCGGGTGTCAAAGGTGTCAAGCCAGGAGTGACAGACTTTGCCGGTGAAACCTTGGTGTCGTATGCGGAAAATGGTGGTAAACAAGTAATTGTAGTACTTTTAAATGCGGAAAACACCCGTGATCAAGTGGTTAACATTTACGACTATATTTTTCCGAAATTGGGTGTGAAAATTGCTGGTCGGACATAACATCAGCTCAGCTTCATACTTAAAATTAAAACAGAAGGCAATCTCTCCCGTTCTTAGTCAGAGGGGGTAGGGAGAAATTTAGATGAACATGCAAAATACCGATGATCAGGATGAGCTGTTTGATTTGGTCAATGAAAATGATGAGGTGATTAGTTTGGTCAGACGTCAAGAGGCGAACCAAAATCCCAAACTATATCATCGTTCGGCAGTGGTGTTTGTCTATAACAATCAGGGTGAGTTGTTTTTACAAAAAAGAAGTCTCACCAAAGATGTCGCACCAGGTACCTGGACAATTTCGGCTGCCGGACATTTATTGCAGGGTCAGTCTTATTCAGAAGCAGCGAGGCGGGAATTGATGGAAGAGTTGGGGGTGACGGCGAAGCTGAAATTTCTTAAGAAACTGCTGGTGAGTGTAGAAAATGAGATCGAAATCAATGCAATATTTACAACCGTTCACAACGGGCCATTTAAACTTCATCCACAAGAGATTGAGACTGGTAAATTTTTTCGATTAAGCGCTATTGAGGAGGAAATAATAAATGGACAAGTGCCGGTAAGTGAATGGACCAAAACCCAATTGTATACTAATTGTGGTATATTACAAAAGTTGCCTTATCTAAAAAAATATATTAGGAAAGTTTTTCCCTATGAAAGAAAATCCTTTTGTTAATGCTCAAAAACAATTAGATTTAGCTAGCAAAATTCTTATTCAGCATGCCATATCTGTTACAGAAAAAAAACTTCTGGAACAAAAACTGTCAATATTAAATGAGCCCGAGCGAATAATAGATGTGAAATTGCCGGTAGTCATGGATGATGGAAGTCTCCATGTTTATCAGGGGTATCGGGTGCAATACAATAGCGCCTTGGGTCCATACAAAGGCGGAATCCGTTATCATCCGCACGTGACTCTGGATGAAGTGAAGGCTTTGTCTTTTTGGATGACGATAAAATGTGCTGTGGCCGGACTTCCCTTTGGTGGCGGCAAAGGGGGAATAATCGTTGATCCCAAAAAACTTTCCCCAAAAGAACTGGAGAGACTGACCAGAACATATGCTGAGAAAATTTCTGATGTAATTGGTGCGAGAAAGGATGTGCCGGCACCAGATGTAAATACCAACAGCCAGATCATGGAATGGTTTGTAGACGAGTTTCAAGCTCAATGTGTAAAGTCAAAAATCAAAATTCAGAAAAACGAGCTGTTAGCCACAATTACAGGTAAGCCGTTGAATAAAGGCGGGAGCGAGGGAAGGGAGGAAGCAACCGGAAAAGGAGGAGTAATGATATTGCAATCCATGCTGGCAAAGCTAGGGACGAAGGGTCTGGGATTAGGTGCCAGTGAAAAAAAGCCTATAGAAAAACGTCATGAAAGAGACTCTAAGTCTTTTTCCTCAAATCTCGATCAATTGACAGTTGCGGTTCAAGGTTTTGGTAATGTAGGTTTTTATGTGGCGAAATTTTTGGATGAGGCTGGATTTAAGGTAGTGGCCGTATCTGATTCGCAAGGCGGGATTTATGTGCCAGAAGGATTAAATCCGGAACTTACCTTGGATTGTAAAAAAGAAAAAGGGTATTTGGCCGGCTGTTATTGCGTCGGGTCGGTCTGTGATTTACGAAAAGGCCAAACCATCAGCAACGAAGCCTTGTTGGAATTGCCGGTGGATATTTTGGTGCCGGCAGCATTGGAAAACCAAATTACTGCTAGAAACGCCTCAAGAATCAAAGCCAAAGTGATTTTGGAAATGGCCAACGGTCCCACTTCTCCCGATGCCGATCCGATATTAAACCAAAAAGGAATAACTGTGATTCCTGATGTGTTGGCCAATAGCGGAGGTGTGACCGTGTCCTATTTTGAATGGTATCAGAATTTGCATCAGCAGCATTGGAGCAAAGATAAAGTATTTAACAAGTTAAAAACTTACATGGACAAAGCAGTGGACAGCATTTATCATACGCACAAGCAATATCATGCCAACCTGCGTCAAGCTGCTTTCTTGTATGCTCTTAAACGGATAACTCAAAAGCTGGCAGTTTAAATCAATTGAGACTGGTGCGGACATGGAGATTGAGGGTATAGGCAATTTATTTGCTGATGATTTTCTAACTGAAATCAAGCTGAAAGGGTCACAGGTTTGGTTTTGACTGAGGAAGTTTTGCTACGAATGCGCTCCAAAAGATAACAACGGCTGGAGGGGTTTTTGTGACAGTTGAAGTTGAGGGAATAGAACATGCGATTGCCCTTTTTTTGTGAGGTGACGAACTTTTCCCTTTTTAAAAGCTGCAAATGATGAGAGATGGTTGGCTGACGCAAGGGGAATTTCTCAACAATTGCATTGACAGTTTGGGGTGATTTGGCGGCCAAAGTATCAATGATTCGGGTTCTGGTGGCGTCAGAGAGTACCGTCAGACATTTTTGGCAGTAAGTCAATTTCAGTGTGTTCATTAACATGATTATATGTCAAATTGTATAGCTTGACAAGATGAGCGCAGCCCACTAAAATACTTGATACCAAAGTGGGGTCAAGATCTTCCCAAATCATGAGAAAATTACGCAGATTTAATATTTTTATCAAATTGTGCCGTTGGCGTGCGTGAGGTGATCGTGATTTGTGGAAGGAGCTGACCTCTTGGGTCAGCTTTTTTTATTCACTCGTTAATGAAGCGAAGCTGAATTTACGAGTGATCAATCCGCCAAAGATCGTTGTTTACGCCACGCTGCGAATAGCAGCCAAGGCGCAAAGTAAGATGAGCAGGCAGAGATGATTTAAGGTAAGCATTGTACCGGGATTTGCAAGGCGCAAAATAAGCTGAGGTGGATGAAAGCTAAATTTGATAAAGCAATTTTGATCCAGCTACCAGATTTGGGCCCATGGTGTAGCGGTAGCGCGTCTCGTAGTTGCCGCAAAATCTTTGCGAGTGTAAAACGAGCAATTAGATATTCTGGATCTCGTGTTGTCTTAGGGGCCCGAAGTTTACCTGGTTGAATGCTTCATTTGCAATGAAGAGGTAGGCGGTTCGACTCCGCCCGGGTCCACAAAGCCGGCGTTTAGGAATTAGCGTCTGGCGTTTAGTAAAAGTTAGACGTTTAGAGGCTAATTTCTAAGAACTTAATTAGCACCTTAAAAAGTGAATTATTTGTCCAGGTAATCCGCCAAAGGTGGATTACTATACATCTTAGAAGCTAATCCCGAAAAACCTCGATTTGATCAGGATGAATTTTGGGATTTCCATGATCCTCTGATAGATTCGGAGGACGAAAGATTTTTAACTACTCATAAGGCCAACAAAGGATGCCTAGGCTGGTTTTGCCGAGGAAGGACGCTAAAAGCGGCGATACTCGTCGGGTAGGAGCTTTTATCCGTATGATCCGGCGGTTTCCGAATGGGGTAACCCCGCCAATGTAAATTGGTGAACCTGATGGTCAAAACCCCGATTTATCGGGGTATAGCTATCAGGTAGGTAAGTGGGCGAACTGAAACATCTAATTAGCCTGAGGAAAAGAAAACATATGTGATTCCGTAAGTAGCGGCGAGCGAAAGCGGAGGAGCCTAAACTACTTGTGCGTTGCACAGGAGATTTAAGACCAAAGATTGCAAGATTGCAGATTTCAAAAAAATAAAGTCTTCCCAAATCTTCAATCCTAAATCTTGATTCTCGTGTGCAGCGTGCAAGTAGGGTTGGAGGGCAGACAATATGGGAATGATAAGGGTAGTAGAACTGCTTGGAATAGCAGACCATAGACTGTGAAAGTCGGGTATACGAAACCCAAGTCATCCTTAGTCTGTTCCTAAGTACCACGGGACACGCAAAAGCCCGTGGGAAGCTGGGGAGGCCACTCTCCAAGGCTAAATACAAAACCAGACCGATAGTGAACGAGTACCATGAGGGAAAGGTGAAAAGCACCCCGGAAGGGGAATGAAATAGAACCTGAAATTGTTGGCTGACAAACAGGCGAAGGGCGCAGCCCCTCGAACAGGTAACTAGTAATTTTGAATTTTTAATTTCCAGTTGATTGTTACAGGTTACATGTTTGGAGGGCTGTGCCTGACGCCGTGCCTATTGAAGAATGAACCGGTGAGTTATTATATGCTGCGTTGGTTAAGCAACTTGTTGTTGTGAAGCCGGAGCGAAAGCGAGTCTGAATAGGGCTTAATGTAGCATATAATAGACCCGAAACCGGGTGAGCTAACCATGAGCAGGGTGAACCTCGCCGAAAGGCGGGGGAAGGCCCGAACTCGTCAGAGTTGCAAATCTGTGAGATGACTTGTGGTTAGGGGTAATATGCCTATCGAACCCGGAGATAGCTGGTTCTCCCCGAAATATATTTAGGTATAGCCTTTGTGAAATACTGACCAGGGGTAGAGCACTGAATGGGTCGGGCAGCGCAAGCTGTCCGATTCAATCAAACTCCGAATACTGGTTAAGTTTACTCAAAGAGTCAGAGATATACGGCTAAGCGCGTGTCTCTAAAGGAAAACAGTCCAGACTTCCATCTAAGGCCTCTAAATGATTGTTAAGTGGTGAAGGAAGTTCAATACTTAAAACACCCAGGAGGTTGGCTTAGAAGCAGCCATCCTTTAAAGAAAGCGTAACAGCTCACTGGCCGAAGTGTTGGGCGCCAAAAATGATCGAGGCTCAAACAATCTGCCGAAGATGAAGGTGCGACGGAGTCGCCAACAGTTAACAAGTAGTTTGTAACCAGCAGAAAGAACCTCATAATTTTTTTGCTTTTCGGTTAATAGCTACTGGTTGATTGTTTGCGGCTTCGTCGTGCGGTAGGGGAGCGTCCCGCCAACGGTGAAGATGTGACCGTAAGGTCTATTGGAGTGGGCGGGAGTGAGAATGCCGGTATGAGTAGCGTCAAAAGGTGAGAATCCTTTTTGCCGAATGTCCAAGGTTTCCGAAGCAACGTTCGTCGACTTCGGGTGAGTCGGATCTAAGGCGAGGCCCCCTCTTTTTGTCTAAACGCAGGCTTATTTTCTCAGACAGATCTAGAAAATAGGTTGCCTTTGTAAAAAGAGGTAAGTTTAGGGAAAAAGAGGGGGCGTAGCTCGATGTATAAGCCGTTTACAAAATTCGGCTACTAAATATATGCGTTAAAGACATTAAGGATTGACAAAGAGAGATGTTTCCGGCCTCTTAGTGATTTGAGGTCTAAGCTGTAAAGTAGCAACGACTGGGAAATCCGTCGAGGTGATTAACTGAGCAGCAAATGCGATCCTGAGCTAAGGCATAAGGGGAGCGGAGGAGCATTTTTCTTTCCGGAAAAAATTCGTAATGAGCATGTATTTATCCGTACCGCAAACCGACACTGGTGGACTGGTAGAGAATACCAAGGCAATCGGGAGAAAATGGTTCAAGGAACTCGGCAACAAAAGCTGGGCGTAAGCTATGCAAGATGCCCTGCCTCCTCTTTTAGAGGAGGCCGCAGCAAATGATGCTAAGCGACTGTTTAACTAAAACACAGCTCTCTGCAAAGCCGTAAGGCAACGTATAGGGGGTGACACCTGCCCAATGCTCGTAGGTTAAGAGCGGCGGCTGACTCCGCAAGGAGAAGGTTGTTTCTCAAGCCCGAGTGAATGGCAGCAGTAACTATGAGCCTAATTCAGGCGTTGTAGTTATAAAATGTGGCTATATGCTGGAATGTCCCGTGTATCTGAACATACGAGAAGATATAAAAATTAAACATCAAAGATCAATATATCAATAAAAATCAAATATTTATTTTCCGTAAAAATGGTTCAGTGGGGATAATCAGCAGGCAACCCTTCAACAAATTCAGGATAAACCCGAAAAAGTTGAAGGAAGTCCTCAGAGACTATATGCCACATCCGCATTGGCGGAATGATATAGTCCGACCTCGTGAGCGATCACGAGAACCGTAAAATCGGTCACGTAACAAAGTGAACTGTTCTATGGTAGCGAAGTTCCTTGTCGGGTAAGTTCCGACCCGCACGAAAGGTAGAACGACTTAGCAACTGTCTTGAACCATTGCCCGGCGAAATTGAAATGGCTGTGAAGATGCGGCCTACACACACATGGACAAAAAGACCCCGTGGAGCTTTACTGCAACTTGGCACTGACAAGGCGTTTTTAACTGTCGAGAATAGGAGGGAGTCTTGTGCTTCGCACAAGAGATTTAAGAATCAAGATTGACAACTTAAGAATATAAAAAAATCTTCTCAAATCTTCAATCTTAAAACTTGATTCTCTCGCGCGGAGCACGAGGCATCAGTGGAATACCTCTCTTTGGAAGCGTTGAGTCTAACCGTTATGCCGCATAAAAAACCGGCAACGGAACACTGTCTGGTGGGCAGTTTAACTGGGGAGGTTGACTCCTAAAAGGTAACGGAGTCGTACAAAGGTACCTTAAGCGCGGATGGAAATCGCGTAGGTCGTGCAAAGGCACAAAGGTGCTTGACTGTGAGAGGTACATCTCAAGCAGGGTCGAAAGACGGTCTTAGTGATCCCCCGTCACACAGTGGTTGTGGGCGGGGCTTAACGGATAAAAGCTACCCCGGGGATAACAGGCTGATCGCATCCGAGCGTCCACAGCGACGATGCGGTTTGGCACCTCGATGTCGGCTCATCCTATCCTGGGGGTGGAGAAGCTCCCAAGGGTCCGGCTGTTCGCCGGTTAAAAGGGTACGCGAGCTGGGTTCAGAACGTCGTGAGACAGTTCGGTCTCTATCCTGTGTGTGCGTTGATACTTGAGGGGATTTGTCCGTAGTACGAGAGGACCCGGATGAACGCATCCCTGGTGTGCCAGTTGTCGGATTCTCCGGCAGCGCTGGGTAGCCACATGCGGTTGGGATAAGCGCTGAAAGCATCTCAAGCGCCAAGCCCGCCCCAAGATAAGGTATCTAGCCTTGTTCTTTGGACCAGGAAATTCGAAGCCCCATATATCAAATTCGAAACAAATTTAAAGGTTGCATAATCCAATTCCAATATTTATTGGGATTTGCTAATTTGAAAATTAAATTTGTGAAGGATTTTGGTATCAGAATTTCGGATTACCTCGCCCAGAGGACGAGGCAGAAGACTCCTGGAAGATTACCAGGTTGATAGGCTGGAGGTGGAAGAGCCGTAAGGCTTTAAGCTGACCAGTACTAATAAGTCGAGAGTAGTAAATCAGGAAATCCTTTATCCTGATGTGATCTGGGATTCGGGGTTACCTTCTAAGATGTGATAAGCAAACATTTACATCATCCAATAAATTCAATATTCCAAGTAAATAACAAGAAAAATATATTTGAAATTTGACAATTTGATCAAGAGAAATTGCCTATATTAAGAATATAAGTGTCCTGGTGATTTGAGCGGGTTGGTACTACTTGATCCCATTCCGAACTCAGATGTAAAACAACCCAGCGTCGACGATAGTCATCCGGAAACGGAGCGCGAAAATAGATCATTGCCGGGACACTTATGCTCTTAATCTTCAAACTTAAACTTCAAATAGCAAAAATTATTGGGTGGCAACCAAAAGTAACCGTCAGTAAGGCTGTTTTTTCGTGGCTGAAAGTTAGCGAAAATTATTCTTTAACGTAAAAGTATAGATAGGTGATTCCAAGTTTTCTTCACCCTCAACGAGTAATTGATAAGAGTAGTTGCCGCCTGAATTTAAGTTTTTGAGTTCTACCGTATGGTTCTTTTTGGGGGTATTTGATACCCAAGTTTCGGTTTTGGAATTGGCCCTTTGCCAATATCTGATCTTCGTCGTCACCATTTTTTCCGTATTAAAACCAATTATCATTGAATCAGAGCCGCTTTGGATCGCCAGGGGTTTGGATATCGGTGTTTGAGCCTTGATACGAGTATCGGTGTTGCGGCTGACACCTGATAAAACTGCCATGAGACCGCTAGCTAAAATGATCAGCAGTAAAAGCGGTAATCCTAGCGAATAGATCGAGTGCAAGGGGATTTTCCACTGTATCTTGGAGTTTATTTTACTAAATTGAGCATTTTGCCATTTTTCCAAAGAACGAAAAGGGAACCACAGCCCAGCACACTTAGGACAGGTAAAAATGGTCAAACCGTAAGAGATGTTTTCGCCGCGAAAAATACTCATTATGCTTCTGTCCCGCGGACAATAATGCTGTTGGGTTATCAGATCCGGTGTGGCAGTCTCCGGAAGCAAATCGGTCAGACCGGCTAGTGTTGAGTCATTGAGAAAATTGCTTTCACCGTTATCAGTCCAGATACCGCCGCAATGACCACAGTAGTCAATTTCTATTCTCTGACCGTATCCAGTCAGAGTGTAGGGAGCAAGTTTTCGGTTGCAATCAGCACACAACATAAATTTGTGTCTAGGCACTAGGCTATCGGGTCTTTTTTCAAGATAAAATTATCTACTTATATCCCCAAACCCTAGATTCTAGACTAATTGAATTGTAGTCATAAATGAGGTAAAATGGCAATGCTTACGACTTGTTTGTCGGGGCAATCTTTCAAAGAAAGGCGGCAAAATGTTTAGATGGCAAAAACAACTCATTCGTCAGGCTCAAAACAAAAAAATGACAATCTGACCAATCAGGATTTGAGATCCGATTTAGTAGCCAACCCGACTAAAACTACTTCTCCAAAAACCACCCAGAAATCAGCGTCGACTGCAAAACCAGGCGAACCTACCACAATGGAAGAGTTACTGGCGCAAACCGGTTACCAACTTAAGAGTCACCAAAAAGGCGAGATTGTTGAGGGTAAAGTGACATTCGTATCGGATAAACACTTGCTGCTTGATATTGGCGGCAAAGGTGAGGCCATAGTTCATGAAAAAGAAATGCCTCATATTGCAGATCTTGTCAACGAACTTAAAGTTGGTGATCGTCTCAAAGTCCAAATCGTCAATCCGGAAAATGAGCGAGGTCAGACAGTTGTCTCCCTGCGCAAAACTGCGGCAAGCAAAAGATGGCAACTGTTGGGCGATAAAATGAAATCCCAGCAACAAGTAGAGGTCACTATCAAGGAACTTTCTCGAGGAGGTTTTCTCGTCGATTACATGGGACTGCGTGGCTTTATCCCATTGTCTCAAGCCCAGCCAGAGTTTGTCCGGCTGGCTGAAAAAGCCGCAGGCAGACGGGTCACAGTCCAAATCATTGAACTTGACGAAGCGCAAAACCGACTGGTCTTATCGCAAATTGCCGGAGGTATCGGCGAAAAGCAAGCTGAAGCCTTAAAACAAGTAGAACTTGGTAAATCATATCCCGCAGAAATTACTGGTTTGGCTCCATTTGGTGCTTTTGCCAATGTCACAGTCGGTGAAAACATTCTGCCGGGACTGATCCATATTTCGGAAATTGCTTGGGAAAAAGTCGACAAGCCAGAAGCATATCTTAAGGTCGGTCAAAAGTTGGATGTCAAAGCTATTGGCGCCGATCCCAAAATAGGCAAATTGACTCTGTCCATCAAACAACTTTTGCCTGACCCGTGGGAAGATGTGGCCAAAATACTCACGGTTGATCAAACCATCAAAGGCAAAGTTACTCGCATCAACCAGTTCGGTGCTTTTATTTCTATCCTTCCCGGAATTGAAGGGCTGGTGCATATTTCCAAAATAAATCCGGGGGAGGAGCCAAAAGTGGGGGAAGAAGTCGAGTGCGTGGTTGAGGAGATCAATCCGGAAAAACGCAAAGTCTCCCTCTCTTTCGTGGTTCTGGCTAAGCCTATCGGATATAGATAAACTTTGACGTTTAAGCGCATTTGGCGTATTATACGGCCATGCCGATTTTACTTTGCGAAAAATTAGCTGTAGCCAAAATTCCCGAAACCAATCCGGTTAGAGACATTTTAAGCCAAGCTGCTAAAAAAGACTTAATAAGCTTTGGTGGTGGTTATCCGGCTGCAGATACCCTTCCGGTTGAAATTTATCCAATACTCACCCAAAGAGCCATTGAAGAATTTGGTTCGGTGATTCTCCAATATTCCCCAACTGAAGCTACTGATTTTTTTCGTAAAGTTGAACTAGCCTACCTGAAGCAACTAGGTTTGCGAAACCTGACAGAAGATTGGATAAATGTTTCACACGGATCACAACAGGCATTGGATTTACTTGTCAGAATGTTGATCAAACCTGGAGACAAAATTGTTGTTACTGCACCCACATATTTGGGAGCACTGCAAGCTTGGAATCTTCTCTCCCCCCAATATTTGATTGTAGAGTCAGATGAGGATGGGGTGATTCCTGATAGTCTAAAAAAGATTTTTGATAAGAATCCCGATATTAAATTTACTTATATTGGAGGTTCCAATTTTGCAAATCCGACTGGAATCACCCTATCTCCAATAAGAAGATATCTAATCGGTAATTTACTTCTAGAACAAGGTCAATTATTGATCGAGGATGACCCTTATGGTGAACTGGATTATGATGGACTTTTGAATGGAAATTTACCTTTACAAGCATATGCTCCGGCCAATGTAATTCATTTGCGGACTTTTTCTAAAATTTTTTCACCTGAAAAACGCTTGGGAGTCGTGGTTGCACATCCTGAGATTCAAAATTATTTTATTCGACTCAAACAAGGAGCTGATTTATGCACAAGTGGTCTAGATCAAGCTATGGCAGCAATTTTTATTAGGGATGGACATTTGGCTGCCCACTTGAAGAAAATTATGCCGGTCTATAAGCGAAGAATGGAAACATTGCACCAAGCACTAGATTATTTCATGCCAGAGGAAATTGTTTTTAGACATGCCAAAAGGTGGTTTGTTTGATTGGGGGGAAGATAAGACTAAGCAAATTGACACGGATGAAACTGCTCGGCTGGCACTGGAAAAAAATGTAGCAATCGCACCTGGAGCGATGTTTTATCCCCCCCGATATCGTAACAACCATGGGATGCGGCTCAATTTTTCAAATCAAACAGAGGAAAAAATATGGGATGGGGTAGAAATTTTGGCTGATATAGTTAAAGAACAATTGGTCAAACAGGGTGAACCAACGCTTAGAAATTTTATACCAGCTAATACTTAACCTCGATTTTGATATTTAAAAAAAATGAAAACGCGCTCCTCATATGTTTGTAAAAACTGCGGGTATGAGATGGCGGAATGGTTTGGCAAATGTCCCAACTGCGACAATTGGAACACTCTGGTGGAGACTTCAAGAGTGGTGGGAAAAACTTCTTCTAAAACCTCGGTGGTATTAGCCAAAACTTCAACACTGCCGATTAAACTTGCACAGATAAAAAAAATTCAATCCCGGCGACTGACAACTAATTACAGCGAACTGGACAGACTGCTTGGCGGCGGTCTGGTACCGGGAGCAGTGGTGTTGGTGGCTGGCGAGCCGGGGATTGGCAAATCGACCTTGATTCTTCAGGTTTTAGGCAAAGTCGGCGGTTGGTATGTGACCGGCGAGGAATCGGCAGAGCAGGTGAAATTGCGGGCCGAGAGGTTAAAAATCACCAATCCAGATTTAGTCGTTTTTGCGGAAAATCATCTGGAAGCCGTCTTTGATGAACTGCATAAGTTGGAGCACCCGCCGCACTTGTTGGTCATAGATTCTATTCAAACACTCTACAGCCAGACCATTGAGGGTAGTGCCGGCCAAGTTTCCCAAGTGCGGCAGGTCTGCCAACTTTTGATTTCCTATGCCAAAAACCGGCAGTTGCCGATTATTATTGTGGGTCATGTGACAAAAGAAGGGGATATTGCCGGTCCAAAACTTTTAGAACATATGGTAGACGTAGTCTGTTATTTTGAGGGAGATCGCTATTCTCAAGCTCGACTTTTGCGCTCATACAAAAACCGTTTTGGCCCAACCGATGAGGTGGGGATTTTTGAAATGGGAGAGACTGGTCTTGTAGAAGTAATCAATCCATCCAAGTTTTTTCTTGAAGGCAGAAGTAAAAACGTTGCCGGATCAGCCATTGCTGTGGTGATGGAAGGTACACGACCGCTACTGGTAGAAGTCCAGTCATTGGTGGTGGCCAGTCAATTGGCACTGCCGCGTCGGGTCACCAATGGTTTTGATTATAACCGGCTCCAGGTAATTTTGGCGATTTTACAAAAACGGCTGAATGTGCCATTTGGAGGTTTTGATGTGTTTGTCAATGTTTCAGGCGGCATCAAAATCAGTGAACCTGCCAGTGATTTGGCTGTGGCTTTATCGCTCATTTCGGCAGTGAAAAATCTGCCGATACCAGAAAATACAGCGGCTTTTGGGGAATTGGGTTTGATGGGCGAGATCAGACGAGTGGCAGGCGAGCCGGGTAGAATTAAAGAGGCCAGACGACTAGGTTTTACTCGAGTCATTTGTCCAGGAAAATATAAAACACTAGGGCAGATTGCGGCGGATTTGTTTAAAATATCATAAATTCAAAATGATTTACCAAATATTTCAGATAATAGACATTTTAGACTTTACTGATGGTAAAATCTTCTGCATAAATTTTCTTCTCAATCTTCGAGGTTTGTAAATATATCCAGAAAAAAAGTTGGTGGTTTCCCACCCCAATATAGCGATACATAGAAGTGGGAAGTGAGAGAAAAATTCAGAGAAGAGTCATGGTTGGTCAACCTCAATAAATCAACTCACTATAAATGATATAGACTTTTAGGACAGTCAGTACCCATAATTTAGATCATAAATTCAAATCTTTAGCTTCGAAATAAATCAAAATTTTAAATTTTTTTGCCATCTTGACAGGCAGTACCCAAAGTTTTTACCATAAATTTAATGTTTACATCCGAAGATTTGAAATATCGGATTGTTAAACTCGTTGGGACAGACAAGTTAACAATAACCGCAGCCAGTAAAAAATACGGTATTTCTGAAAAAACCATTTCTTTATGGCTCAAGAAATACAGCGCCAACAGACCACTTGCCTCTAATTATCGGAGGGGAGAAAAGCATCATCGAAAATTGGATCTAAAACTTAGACAAAAATTATGGCACCTGGTGGTGCAGTACCCCCATCTGTCAGTCACCGAATTGCATAAAAAAGCAGTTGAGAACAAGCTGAAAATTGGCCGCCATGGTCTGCAAAATTTTTTGGTACGCCACAATTTAAATCATAAACAACAAAGGTTACATCTTGCTGCCAGGCAACCCGTCAGAATCACTTCATTTTCCAGTCACAGCTTCAGTGCTGAAGAAAAACTCCAATTTATCGAAGATATTTTGCTCTTGCGCCGTACAGCTGCTGACATATCCAACCAAACTGGCGTATCTGTATCCACGCTTAGACGTTGGGTAAAAGATTATAAAAGACAAGCTGTGGCAGGACTAAGGACTAAATATCGTCGCGGAAACCAACATCACAAAAGTTTGAATACAAGTATAGTGCAACAAGTACTGGATCAGGTCGCCAAGACGCCCGAATTGTCTATCCATAAATTGCTTTTGGTTTTGAAGGAGCGACACGTTGCCATTGGGCATCATGGTCTGCAAAATTTATTAACCAGATTTAATTTAAACAAGATAGCTGATAGAAAGTTATATGCTGCGAGAATTGCCAGAGAACAAATTAGTCACACCCAAGTGGCTCAAATCCCCGAAATTCAGCCAGCTCTACAGTTGACTCCGAGTCAAATCCCAGCTCCTCCTTCCGACTCCGGAGCACTCAATTTACTTAAACTCCTTTTAGATTTCTTTAAAACTACATTTTTGAGACTACTCAAGTTGCCCCTGGTGCAAAAACATCCTTTACTTTCATTTTATTTGGCCTTTTTGATAGCTTTTGGGGGATTGACGTCATTTGGTGGAGTGATGAGTGCTGTGACCGGCTGGTGGAGTATCGGTAATTTGGTGATCCAAAGCGGCATGGTAGCGGCATTTTTAGCTCTTGTTTGCGGAACTATATTTTTCCTTTATTCGCTCAAATATTACATAAATATTATCCAGATACTGCTGTTTACTCGGCACGAAGAAACTATTGGGAATCGCTCGGCTAAAGCTCGGGGCTTATTGGCTGATGTGTCAAAAGTTAAATTATCTCATCACCCCTTCGTCAGTATCCACCTGCCTTTGTACAACGAGAAAAGAGTGGTTAATCGACTTTTGGAAGCAGTCACAAGTATGGACTATGACAACTATGAGG
>FWPU01000849.1_pt1 | contig 96562 bp, 71 predicted proteins | sample 2228361 | NCBI WGS metagenome assembly FWPU01 (sample SAMEA103939777, study PRJEB20133) | metagenome | reverse complement strand
TGCATCCCGAAACAGCGGCGACCCTGTATGAGTTAGGTCGGCTAGCGCTGGTGGAAGGCGACTACGCCGCCGCCCGCCGCTATTTCACCGAGGCGCTGGAGATTGAAACAGCCACCCTGGGCCGCACCCATCGCGAGACCGCAATGACAAGAGCTGAATTGCGCCTGCTGCCCTGGAACGAACTCTTCGCCACCGGCTGGCGCGCGGCTCTCGCCTGGTGGTTGCTGCCGCCTCCCCTCAATCTCATCGCCGCTGCGCTCGTGGGCGCGCTCGGCGGCATCGGCTATCGCTGGTCGCCGCCGGCAGTCAGGCTGGCGCGCGCGATGGGGCGTTTTCAGATCGGTTTGCTGATTGGGTTGTTGATTCTCGCTCTCCTCGGCCTGCCGGCTGATCCGGCTGATGCGGCAGCGCGCTACGCAATCGCGAGCGGCGGCGGCCTGATCGGCCTCTGCTGGCCATGGCTGCGACGCTGGTCGCCGATCCGCGCAGCGCGCGCTGCGCTGCGCCGTCGCTGGCGTCAATGGTTGCATCGGCGGCAGGCTGGGCTGCAAAGCGCGGCAGCGCAAGGAGGTTCGCATGACTGACCATCTCACCGTCCGGCTCGAATTTGTCAGCGCTGACCCGACGCGACCAGACCCGGCGAGCGTCAGCGCCGTCGCCGATGCGGCGCTGGCCGATCTGCGCGCGCGCGGTCTCGTTGCCCAACCGGTGTACACCGGCGCCATGGGCGGCGATGTCTACGAGATTGCCCGCCAGTTTGCGCAGGGCCTGGCCGACCACAAAGAGGTGCTGCTGGCCCTGATCGGCCTTGCGACGCCGATTGTCAGCGCGCTGGCTGAGCGGGTGAAGCGCCCGCCGCCGACTCCATCGCCCGCTTCGCCGTCATCGGTGACGATCATCGTCCAGCTTGGAAATGCGCAGGCTGAGGTGTCCGATCCGGCGATCACACCCGATGAGCTGCTCGAGCGCCTGCTCGCGGTCGATCCGGCGCTGGTTGGGCAGGTCACGCCGATAACACCTGTCGTGGTGCAGGTCAGAGTGGAAAGGCACGAAGGGGATGATGGGGAGCGGGAGTGACGGGAGGGATGGCGCGCCGCCCCGCCTCTGCCCGTCACCGGGATCGTTGGGTGATGCACCACAAAGGCACGAAGGCACAAAGGGGATGAGGCGGGCAGTCTCCCTTCATTACGAGGGCGCGAGAGCGCCCGCAGCAATCCCCCGCGTCAGCGAGCGCGCTGCCTTGCCGCCCGACATCTGCCCGTCACCGGGATCGTTGGACGGTGCACCACAGAGACACAGCGGCACAGAAGGATCGTGGGATGGTGCACCACAAAGGCACGAAGGCACAAAGGGGATGAGGCGGACAGTCTCCCTGTCATTGCGAGGGCGCAAGAGCGCCCGCAGCAATCCCCTGCGTCAGCGAGCGCGCTGCCGCACCACCCGACATCTGCCCGTCACCGGGATCGTTGGACGGTGCACCACAGAGACACAGCGGCACAGAGGGGATGAGGCGAAGAGCCTCCCTGTCATTGCGAGGGCGCGAGAGCACCCGCAGCAATCCCTGACGAGTGAGGTGGGAGCATGCCTCATCTTCCTTGACAGCGCCTGTCGGAGTCGCTACGATTAGCACAGTGGTTTGCGCTTAGAAGTGCTTTTTGTTTAATGTCACCAGGGTAAGGGAACGAATCGCCGCAGTCGCGGCAATGAGCGCATCCGCCAGTCCAGTCCCATGACTTTTTCTATAGTCGCGACGATACAGCCCGCCCTGGACAACGTGTCCAGCGTCATTCGCTCGGTTTCGTTCCGCACCCCTGCGTAGAGTTCGGCTACCGTGATAACCGACAGAAAGAGGGGACCACTCAGATTATCGACATAATCGACGGCTTCTTGTCTGGCGCGCAGATAATCGATCAGCACGTCGGTGTCGATCAGCACAGGCGTAGGTGCGACAGTCATGCGTTTATGCCCCTACGCGATCAAATTCACGACGCAAGCGTTCAAGCGACGGGAGATCGGGGTGATCGCGCCACATGCCGCGCGCTTGCTGCAAGCGGGCACGACGATCCGATTGCTGATACTGCATGAGCAATTGCACGACGGCTTCATGCAGCAGTTCGTCAAACGTCTTCCCCATCTGCTGCGCCATAGTCCGGAGCGTGGCTGCTTCTTCTTCCGTCAAGTTGATCGAGGTTATCACAATATCGCGTCCTTTCCACGTTCTCAAGAGTTCGGTTTGATGCTCCACGATGATCTGTTCGATCTCATTCAGTTCACGCGCTGCAAAGCCGTAATTGGCGGCGAGGATTGGCGGATCAAGTCAGGTTCTGGCTTGATCATCTGCATGTTTTGACGTGAATATGTGGTGGTTCCTGCCGCTCGTTGCTGAAGAAGTAGAATCGGAACCGGCCGACACGCAAGACGGTTGGCATACTTCGTTTTCTCGTTACGTCGTTTGCAATATCATAGCGTATGCTGGCGTCTACCGCGAATCGCTGGGGTAGCGCATGCGAGCCGTGCAGGTTGCACAGTGTCGTGTGGAGCGACAGATGGCATATAAGCCATGCCGTTTGCGTTCCGCTGCTGCCCCCAATGCGCCCGTCCCCGGCGCGCCCGACGCTGATGCGCCCGACCCGCGATGCGTCTGTGTTCCATATCCTACCACTCAGCGCTGGTGTTCCCTGATGAGTGCAGCTGCCCATGCCGCATCCTCCGGCGCCAGCGGCGGCTCGGCTGACTGATGGTCATTAATGGCCAGATCGTAGCCGGCGCGGTCATAGAGGTCGTGGAGCAGACGGTTGAGTGGCAGGAGCGGTTCCGGTTCACCATCGCGCAGTGGAATCGGCACATCGGGGATGGGCGCGCGCACGCTGAACAACAGCACATCCGTGTGAGGGCGTTGGGGCGCGCGGCTGATGATAATGCGGTAGATGGATCGCGAATTTCCAGGAAGCGCTCGACCACCTCGTCGGGCATCGGTAACTTCGCTGTTACAACCACTGGTTGTGACAATGCTGCAGACGGCAGCGATGGTGACGACGATGACGACGCGACGACCAGTACGTCTGGTTTGCCGGTCAATGTCTCCTGCTCGAGTAGCGTTAGATAGGTGCGACGTTCGATAGCCACTCGATAGTGTGGGCGCAGGAGGGCATTGAGATATTGCTGCATAGCGACGATCAAACCGGCATGCACCTCTTCCCACAGACCAGGACGTTCGAGATAGGGGTCCATCCCTGGAAAAGGTAGGTGTTGGCATGACAGTTTCCTCCCTGACCTGACGCATATCGACACGACAGTGCATCCCCCCAAGACCCTTGAGGTCGGGATGTGGTCGCTGGCGTGGTCAGGAAGCGTGACGCCGGTGACGTGTCCTGGCAGAGACGCATCTCCGGTGGAGACCTCAAGGGTCAGGTACGTTCTACGTTCTACGTTCTACGTTCGCACGTTCCACGTTCCCATACGATCCCCGCTGTCAACGAATGGAGAACGAATAAACGAATGGGGCCGCGCCCTCTCGCAATGGTGTCTACACCCCGCTCCTCCTTCTACAGCAACGCCTGAAGACTATACCATGGCTCGTGCTACGTTCGCACGTTCCACGTTCGCACGTTCCCACGTTCGCACGTTCCACGTTCCACGTTCTACGTTCCCACGTTCCACGTTCTACGTTCCCATACGATCCCCGCTGTCAACGAATGGAGAACGAATAAACGAATGGGGCCGCGCCCTCTCGCAATGGTGTCTACACCCCGCTCCTCCTTCTACAGCAACGCCTGAAGACTATACCATGGCTCGTGCTACGTTCGCACGTTCCACGTTCGCACGTTCCCACGTTCGCACGTTCTACGTTCCCACGTTCCCACGTTCCACGTTCTACGTTCCCGCGTTCCCACGTTCCACGTTCCCACGTTCCCACGTTCGCACGTGCCTGTGCCATCCCCACTGTCAACGAATGGAGAACGAATAAACGAATGCAGGTGCGATCCGCACACCATTGTCCCCACCCTCGCACACCCACTCCCACGTTCGCACGTTCGCACGTTCCCACGTTCCCACGTTCCCACGTTCCACGTTCCACGTTCCCCCAAGACCCTTGAGGTCGGGAGGCGGTCGCTGGCGTGGTCAGGAAGCGTGACGCCGGTGACGTGTCCTGGCAGAGACGCATCTCCGGTGGAGACCTCAAGGGTCGGGTACGTTCTACGTTCTACGTTCGCACGTTCGCACGTTCCACGTTCCCACGTTCTACGTTCCCGCGTTCCCACGACGAGGCGTCGTTGACACGCTGCCCGCCTCAGTGTACGATTAGAGAGCGACAGAACACTCCGTGCTGTTGATGTATGAATGTACCCGAAGACAGTTGAAGCGATAGATAGAGCAGACTATGGCAACGCGACGAACCGAGGCATTTTCCAGCGCCGACGCCGCGTGGCTGCGGATGGAAGATCCGACGAACCTGATGATGATTACCGGTGTTCTGATGTTCGATGAGCCGCTCGATGTCGCACGGCTCCATCGAGTCATCGAAGAGCGCCTGCTGGTGTTCGATCGCTTTCGGATGCGCGTCAAACCAGGGCGTCCTGCGAATGTGCTGCCGGAATGGGAAATTGACCCCTATTTCAACCTTCACGCGCATATTCATCGGATTGCACTGCCCGCGCCAGGCGGGAAACGCGAGTTGCAGGCGCTGGTCAGTGATCTGATGAGCACCCCGCTCGATTTCAGCAAACCGCTATGGCACTTCCATATCGTCGAAAACTATCATGGCGGCAGCGCTGCGCTCTGCCGGCTGCACCACGCCATCGCCGACGGGATTGCGCTGGTGCAGGTGCTCCTGTCACTGACCGACGAGCAACGTGATACGTTGCCCATCGCTGATGGCGCCCGACACGGTGCGCGTGACAGTAATCCAATCGAAGCGTTCCTGCTGCCGGCTGTCCGGTCGTTGAGCAATGCGCTGGCAAGCGCCGGGACGCTGGTCAACGAAAGCCGTGAACTGCTGGAAGACCCTGCACGCCTGATCGACGCGGCGCGCACCGGCGTGAGCGGCGCGCAGGCGCTGAATAAACTCCTCTTTATGCCCCCCGACCCGCCGACATTGTTCAAAGGAGCGCTCGGCGTCCAGAAACGCGCTGCCTGGTCGGAACCGATCCCGCTCAGTGATGTCCGGCGTGTGGGCAGCATGTTTCGCTGTACGATCAACGATGTACTGCTGAATGCGGTTGCCGGCGCGCTGCGACGCTATATGGTGAGTCGCGGCGCCGTCGTCGATGGTCTCAACATCCGCGCTGTCGTACCGGTCAATCTCCGTCCGCCGGGACCGATCACCGAACTCGGTAATCGCTTCAGTCTGGTATTTCTTGACCTGCCGGTCGGGATCGAAGACCCGTTTGATCGCCTGCTGGAACTGAAGCGTCGCATGGAGGGGATCAAGGGTTCGCCTGAGGCTGCCATCGCCTTTGGCATTCTCAATACGATTGGCGTGATACCGCAGCAAATGGCCGAACTGGTCGTCGATATCTTCGGCAGCAAAGCGACTGCTGTGATGACGAACGTTCCCGGTCCGCGCCAGCGCATCTATCTGGCGGGCAGTCCCATCCGCCAGATTATGTTCTGGGTGCCGCAGGCCGGGCATCTGGGTCTGGGTGTCAGTATCTTCAGTTATGCGGGTGATGTGTTGATCGGGATTGCAGTCGATGCCGGTCTGGTCCCCGATCCGGATACGATCGTCGCAGCGTTCCATACTGAGTTCTGTGATCTGCTGCGCCTGGCGCGGATCGTCACCGGCAGCGAAACGCTCGAATATGCACGTACTGCGGGAGAGTAAGGCGGTGCTGCGCTGGGTGAGTAATCACGGGCAGGCACGTGCGACGCAGATGATCGTGCTCATTCTGCTGCTGATTGTCGTGGCGGCATGCGGACAGGCGCCTGCCGGTAGCGCTATTCCGGCTGCAACAATGGTTCCTGCCAGCAGTGCGCCTTCGCCTGCGCCGGCGATCGCTGGCGCACCGTCGGATGCCTACCCGCGACCGGATGCCGCCTATCCGGCGCCGACCCCTGCCATCACTGCGGCGCCGGCAGGAGGAACCGGCGCGCCAGAAGCGACCGTTGTTCCCGATGCGATTATCGAGATTGTCATCGGCGAGCATCGTCTGGAAGCCGAGGTGGTCGCCACACCCGAAAAACGGAGCATCGGGCTGATGTTTCGTGACGCCCTTCCTGAAAATCGGGGCATGCTCTTTGTTTTCGCCGGTCCCTACACCGGGACATTCTGGATGCGCAATACGCGCATTCCGCTCTCGATTGCGTTCATCAATCAGGAGCGGCGCATTCTCAATATCGAGGATATGCAGCCATTCGATGAAGTTACGCAGCACGCCCCGCAGGGAGCGGCATTCTACGCGCTCGAAGTGAATCAGGGATGGTTTGCAGCGCGCGGCATTCGACCTGGCGATACAGTGGTCTTCGAATTGCCATCCGATCTGATCGTCAGGTAAGAACCGAAGAGGTGGCACGATGACGCAAGAGATTGATCCTCGCGAGAAAGCAAATGTTGTGCGTCGTATGGTCAGATCGGGAACGGAGTTGCCATACGAAAAGCGCGAAGCGTTACTGCAGCTGCGTCAGCGCGTCGAGCGACTCTGGCAGAAACGAGAGGAAGCGCAGGCGCATCGCGCTGGCGACGCCAGTGCAGCGCCTGAAGCCCCCAATGCTCCCCCCGACTCCTAATTTGTCTGCCTGCCAGCCGTCCCTGAACTGATCTTGTGCGCCAGTTCGTCGTTAGGGGTCTGGCGCAGCAGGGTCATCAGACGATCGGCAGTAATCGGACCTTCTTCGAGCAGGGAACAAATCAGCGTCGCGCGCAACTCGCGCACATCGCGCGCCAGCACGCGGAACATCTGCGCGAACTGGGCGTGGTACCAGTCGTTGTGCCGTCGCATCTCCGCCAGTTCGTCCTGAAGTTGCGCGATGAGAATCGTTTGATGATTGAGCGCGCGCTGCATATCAAGCAGTGCACTGGCAATCAGGCTCATCTGGTCTGGATTCAGAGATGGGGGATAGGGTGGCAGACCGTTGGACCACGATTCGGATTGCATAGGCGTCTCCGAGAACCTGGACTGGACATCTCCCGGCAGAGAAGTCACAAGGGTAGCATAGCACCCGTTTCCGGAGAGTCACAATGTGACCTTGGTACTACTTTGTTGCAATCCGGTAAAAATGGCGGTAAGCGCATTACAACAAACCGGCGCGTTTACGAAAACGACGCGCCGGTGATACGGTGCGGGGCGGTTCTGCTGGCAGAGCGCCGAGTTCACGGGTCAGCAGGGTCTCGAGCAGGGTGTCATCAGTCTCGTAAGTGGAGACAAGCGATGCTGTCGAACCCGTGCTCTGTGCGGGCGCAGTACTCTCCAGAGCGCCGTCAGTATCGGAAAGGAGCGGGAGTGACGCCTGGCGGCGCAAGGCGTCGATTTCGGCGCTCAGGCGACGATTCTCGAGTTCCAGTTCCTGAATGCGCCAGGATGTGTCCTGCTGGCGGCGCTGCCGTTCAGTTTGATCGCGCAGGGTTTCAATCTCGGCAGTCAGACGCTGGTTCTCGCGCTCCAGAATACGGCTGACCTGGTTGGCGGTCTGCAGTTCCTGCTGAAGTGTATGCTCGATTTCGGCTGCGTGGCGCTCGGCGTCCTCCAGGCTGCGGCGCAGCGCAATCAGTTCGTGTTCTTTGCGGATCAGCGATTCCTCGAAGTGCGCTACCAGCAACGCCAGCAATTCCTGGGGAGTTACTCCTTCCGGGTCTTCTTCCGGGTCGAGGATTTCAACAGTGTCAATCAAGACGTGCCGCTCATCTGGCGCGGTATGGTCTGAAACATGTTCCCGCTGATCGTGCATGGTTCCCTCGTGGTACGCTGCATCCCGGCAGGTGACGCTTTCGCAATCGTGCGCCTCATTCTAGAAGCGGCAGATGAACACCCTGTGATCATCCGCAACCGGTCACGTTCCGACGCGACAGGTGTCTGGCGTAGCGCACGCGACGCATTCGAGCATCCTGATAGTTCTGAATGACAGTACGATATGGCGCCGTAATGACATTCTTGTTATCGGGGAATACGTCCGTGCGACGCCAGCGCATCGGCGGCGCGGGTCGTTTCCGGCAGGCGGTAGCGGGTCACGCACGCCATCACGAACTGTATCGCGGTCTCCAGTGAGACGCGGTGCCCGACGGAGACGTAGACCGGGCGCACGCCGGGACGGGTGCGCACCGCTGCTCCCACAACTTCATCGTGATGTCGCAGCGGCGTCCAGGCGCCGCGCACATCCGGCAGCGGATCGTGGACGCCAACCAACAGCGATTTGGCGCATCCGATCGATGGCAGATCGGTAAGAACGCCGAGATGGCAGGCAATGCCGCAGCGCCGTGGGTGCGCCAGTCCGTGTCCGTCGCAGATGAGCAGATCAGGCGTGATACGCAGGCTTGCAAGCGCGTCGAGCACGGCAGGCGCTTCGCGGAACGAGAGGTAGCCGGGAATATACGGGAACCCAATCTGCCGACGTGCAACGGCGTAATCGAGCGTCTGGAGCGACGGAAACGCCAGCGTTACAACCGCAGTCAGCGCACTATCGCCGCTATACCCGGTATCGACGCCAGCAACGGTGCGGATCGGTCCGAAAGCGTCGTGCGTGATAACCTGCGCGCGTATCCGCTCCTGAATGGCGCGCGCCTCATCGAGATCGGCGGGCCAGGGATGATTGACGGATGGCTTCATTCCCACACGCCCCTGACACTGACAACGAGATTTCTTACGTACTGCAAAGGCAGGTGTTCAGACGTATCGTACCCGTGGTGTTTGTGCGTCAGCAGGGCGACGTCTCGTGGCGCACGCGAACGCCATCCCGCCGCCGATGCATGATCGTAAGGCACAACGGGCGCGAAAACGCGCGATCTATAAGAGCCTCTCCAAACAACCGCCCCTTCGATACGCGCTACGCGCTACTCAGGATGCGGTTGTTCGGAGAAGTTCTGAGCGGGGCCTTTGTGGTGCGATCATCAAGCAATGTCTCGTTGTTGTACTAATGACGCAGATCGTCCGGCAGGCGTTCCAGCCAGCCCGCGTCCAGCACTCCCCACAGCCCAAGCATGATTGCTTCGGCTGTGTCGTGGCGGAGCGCCGTGGGCCGCGGCACTCCCGACCATGCGATCACCCGCCGCGCCAGGGTGTCGGCTACCCGTTTTGCCTGATCGCCGTTGCGTTGCTCACGTTCGTACAGCAGTGCGCGTCGCCAGGTTTCGGCGCTGACTGCGCGAACGGCAATGCCGAGTCGCATCGCTTCCCGCATCCAGATATCCGCCAGCGGTCCGCCCCCTTCGATATAGATCCATTCCAGGTCGGTCAGTTCAGAAAGAACGCCGGTGACGCCGCGCCGCAGACGAGCAGCGCTGCCGAAATTGTGCGACCCGTAGCGGCGCAGTTTGCCGTCGTCGCCATAGACTGCGAAGCCGGTGCGTAACCCCAGATCGATGGCCAGTAACGAGGGCATGACGTCATTATAGTCGAAATCGCATTCGATTGGATCTTGACACACATGTTCCGGTGTGGTATACAAGACGTAAGCGGCTCGAACAGAACCATGATCGACGGTTGGCAGAGAGAATGAACATGCTGGCGACGAGTGATATTCCCCAGGCGGATGTGCTGTGGCATGTGGCGCGTGTGCCGGAAGCCATTGTGCGCGGGCATACGACCCACGAGGCGATCGGTGCATACCTCGGCGCAAAGGGGCAGCGGCAGGGCCTGTATTATGCCCAGGCGGCGCGTGTGCTTGGTCTGGTTGGTGAACCAGAGGAAGATGGGACAGTTCCGCTGACGCCGTATGGTCGAGCGTTCGCGCAGTACGATCGTTCCGCGCAAAGCACAGCATTGCGTCGTCTGCTCCGTGAACAGGAGCCGACACGATCGGTCTTGCGCGTCATTCGTGAGCGCGGCGGCATCGATTACGACGGTATTGCCGGCGTTCTGCGCCAGCTGGCGCCGCTGGCAGAGAGTACAGCGCGGCGGCGAGCGCATACCGCCGCTGCCTGGCTGGTTGCCGCTGGCCTCGCTGCCTGGCGCGATGGAAGACTCGTGGCTGTGAGCGCGCCGCCTGAGAGCATGGGATGGGCGGTGGCGCGTCGTCGCACCGGGAGCATTGCGCGCTGATGTTATGGTGATCCGGGCATGTCACCGTTCCCTCTTTCCGCATTGTGAGCGCGCGTGCCGCTCCTGGGAGCGAGAGCGTCTTACCTTTGGGCGCCCGACGAAAGCGTCCCGCCTTTGTTGTCAGGCTTTACTTTGTCGTACTTCAGAAATCTCGTTGGAGCGCCAGTTGAACAGAGGCGCTACTGGCGCCTCTGTTCCTTTGCACACCTTATCCATTTGGCGGCGACTGTTCGCCGGTGGTTTGATCAGGTTGTGGTTCGACCCCTGGCGGCGGTGGCGGTTCGGCGGGTTGTTCGGCTGGAGGCGGCGCGGGTTGTGCAGGTTGTTCGCCCGCGGGGAACGCGATGAGTGGCCTGCCGTCTGGGCCGATGTCGGCAGGATGCAGGGTATAGATGTTGGGCCACGGACGGAAGCGGGTGCGGAATAACTCAGGCGGACGCGGCACGCCATTCTCGATGACCAGACGATACACATCAATCGTCATACCTCCGCGCGCCTTGTCGGTGTGCTTAATCGTCCCCTGCGGCACTTTGGGATCGGCGACAAATACCGGCTCTGTCGGCGCGGGAGTGTGATCATACACCTTGTGCGTCAGATCGACAGTGCGATTGGGCCTGGTGCCATACAACTCGATCTGCGCCACACCGGTCTTCGGGTTCGACCATGCCTGGATCAGCAGCCACGCCCCCGTATCATTCACAAACTTCAGGTCTGGTCCACCGGTAAAGATCGTCGCATCGAGACCAGGACCATTCCCGCGCGGACCGAGTGCGTATTTGTCGTACCAGCTGATGTAGAACGAATGTCCCCAGCGCTCGGTAATCGGCAACCCGGCCCAGAAGGCTGCACGGAACAGCGTGGTTGAGTCCTGGCAGATGCCGCCGCCGAACTCCTGTTGTGTGCGGTTCTGAATGATCGCTGCGCCTTCGACGAAGCCATTGGCAGCATTGATCTGCCCGATATTCTTGTTGAAGGAAAACTCCTCGCCAGGCGCAATCAGCAACCCGTTCAGCAGTTGCATACCGACGCCGATGTTGTGCACACGATAGGCTGCTGAACCGGTGAAATCGCTTTTGCCGATGCTTACCAGTTCGCGGATACCCAGCTGGTGGAGGTTGGCTTCGGTGATCGGCGGACTGGTGGCGACCATAGGAAGTTCGAGCGTTCTATCGCGCCCATTGAGCGCAGCAAGTACCATATCGCGCGCGCGCTCCTCATCGAGACGAAGCCCTGGCTTACCGGGTTTGGTGATCGTGAGATTGCCGTTGTTCCAGGCAACACGCGGACGGGTGCCGGGTTTTTCGGTCTCGTCGGCGATCTGGCGGAGGCGTTGTTCGATAGCGCTCCGGTCGAGCGTCACAACAATCTCATCGCCCTGGCTTGCAGGAATGCGTTCGATGATGATCAACTCTGCCAGTTCGTTGATCGTCCATTCGTACTCATTTTTTCCAACGCGCAGCGACAGCGGAGCCTGAAGGATTGTCTCGATCCGCGATCGTGCGGCGGCGACAGTGACATCATCGAGGCGAGGCGGCAATTCACGGGTCTGGAGCGGGATGGTGGCAGGCACAAAGTTCTTCAGTTGCTGCGACATCTGTACCAGTGTTGCATCGACCAGCACCTGCCGACCGATAACTGAGCCGACAATGGCGACCTGCTCGCCGTCGAGACGAACCTGGGCGTCGGCGGGAGCGCGCTCGATCTCGCGCGCCAGTTGCGTCAGGTACGCCTGAGCTCGCATTTCGTCGTAGGAGACGTGCAGTGGAACGTCGAGACCGTGCTGCCAGATTGCAGCAATTTCCTGCACATCATCGAGCAGCCCGTTGCCGCGCCCGGCATTGTACGCCATATCGACGGCGCCGCGAAAATCGAATGTCATCCCCACATCGTCGAGGGTTGGCATCCACTGACGGTCGCCGTAGGTAATGACCAGCGGTTGACGGAGAAACGCGGCATAGCGCGCCCGTAGCGCAGCCTCTGCCTGATCCGGCGTCATGTCGCCAACTGCGATGCCCTGGATCGAAACATTCGGATAGATCCGTCCTTCATACGATCGATGGATGTACGCCGCGCCACCTGCAAGGCCCAGCACAATCAATGCCAGCACCGCAAGCGCAAACCATAGCCATCCATGGTCGTCACGGCGCGGGCGCCGCACACGCGGGCGCGCCATAACTGGAAAGCCCTCACGCTCTGCCGCCTCGGCTGTTGAAGAGAAGTGGACGTGGTCAGCCGACACGCAAACCTCCAGTATAACAACATTGCCAGGGATGTCTGGAACCCGGCACGGGACACCTTTGAGGAAGATTTCGGATGCGCGCCCGCAGTAAGATGCCATAGATCGTCTCACAGGGACGCTGTACCACTATACTTCAAACAGGCGCGTGCTGTCAATGATCAGAAAGTGATAGATGTGGTATACTCCTCACGTACTCGCAATCGACAGGATGGTGCACAGGCGCTGACGGCGCCGGACCTTCGCCGTTCACATTGTGGTGCTGAAGGGCGTCCGTTCGAGTCTGAGGCGCAATGGGATCGCGGTGAACCTCCTGAATCTGCATGTATCTGTCGTGAAGGACACAAAATTATGACTGACAATGGGATGACCGAACTCGATCTCCTGGTCGGTTCGATGTTTACCACCCTCCCCGAAGAGGATCGCGAAAGCTACGAGGCGGAGCGCGAGTGGTTGACCGATGTGCAAAATCTGTTGCGAGATGAGGGGGTGGAAGTCGATCTGCTGGCGAATCCCGGCGTCGAAATCTGGGAAGGCGGCATTGAGCGGTATCACGATCTCTTGCTGCTACGCCTTATCGCAGTATATCTGGAACACAATCGGAATATCACGCCATTGCTGGCGCCAGACTTCGAGTTCGGCGAGGAACCGGATCCGCTGCTGGCGGCTATCTGGGAGGATGAACAAACAACGCGCTTTCCACATTTGATCAAGCACCAGGGTGAAGGCGGCTATTACCTGCCGGTCGATTTCCCGGAGCCGATCTGGATTGAGGAAGAACCAGAGGACAGCGAGGGTGAACCGGTTGAAGAATCGGTGGTCAGTTTCGGTTCATCAGTAGCGCTTCAACGTGAACTGGTCGAGCTCGAGGGAATGCTGGATCAGGCGGGCGTGAAACCAGAGCACGCGGTGCGTCGCTGCCTGAGCGTGCTGCGCGAGGCCGCCGATGTGAGCGTCGCCAATGACCTGCCGATCATTGTGTGGTGATGTGGGCGTTCTTCTGTGCTCGCCGGATTATCAACCGGTATTCATCAACCCTGCCGCCAGACCGCTGATGCTCAACAGAATGGCGTCTTCGATGGCAGCGTGATCTGGTCCGTCGGGTGCGGCGCGCAGGCGACGCAGCAGTTCGATCTGAAGGTAGCTCATCGGGTCGATATACGGATTGCGGCGCTGGATCGAGTGCTGCAGCACCAGGGCGTTATCGAGCAGACGTTCGATCCGCGCAATCTGGCGGATCATTCTGCTGGTTCGTTCATACTCCTCGCGGATAGCGCCGAATATGGCGGCTGCAGCATTCTGATCGGGCGCGAGTTCAGCATAGCGTGAGGCGATGTGCAGATCGGCTTTGCCCAGAATCATCTGGGCATTGTCGATCATGACGCGGAAGAAGGACCAGCGAGCGTACATTTCCTGCAGGAGCGCCATACGGTCGATGGCAGAACCTGATGTCTCCTTTTCGTACACAAATGTTTCGAGGGCGAACCCCAGCCCATACCAGCCCGGCAGGGTATGCCGGCTTTGCATCCAGCTGAATACCCACGGAATGGCGCGCAGGTCTTCGATCCGTTCGGTGTTACGACGGCTTGCGGGACGGCTGCCGATATTCAGGCGGCTGATCTCGGCTATTGGCGTCACATGGCGAAAATATGGCACGAAATCGGCGCGTTCATAGACCAGCGCGCGGTAGTGGCGCTGTGAAAGCGCAGCCAGCCGTTCGAGCGCCTGCGTCCACTCTTCGGGAGGATCATCGCGCTGGAGCAGACCGGCGCGCAGCACGGCATTCATCACCTGCTCGAGATGCCGGTGCGCCAGCAGCGGCAATCCATACCGATCAGCGATCACTTCGCCCTGTTCGGTGATCTTGATCTGGTTGCCGATGCTGCCGGGCGGCTGCGCCAGAATGGCATGGTTCGCCGGTCCTCCGCCGCGCCCGATTGCGCCGCCCCGTCCATGGAACAGGCGCATTCGAATGCCGTGACGGCGTCCGAAATCGCGAAGTTTGCGCTGCGCCTGGTAGAGCGCCCAGTTTGCTGCAACATACCCGACATCCTTGTTGCTGTCGGAATAGCCGATCATCACTTCCTGCAGATGACCGCGCAGCGCCAGGTGATCACGGTAGACCGGCAGGCGCAGACACGCCTCGAGTACCGTATCGCAACACTCCAGGTCGGTGCCCGTCTCGAAGAGCGGCGCGATATTCAGGCGACTGAAACGGAATGGACGGAACAGCCCCGCCTCTTTTGCCAGAAGAAGCGGCGCCAGCAGATCGCTTGCGCCGCGGGTCATGCTGACGATGCAGGTTTCGATGGCTTCGGGACTGAGCCGTTCGAGGATTGCTGCGATCGCGCGGAAGGTGGCAATCACCTCGACCGTGTCGGGTGAGTAGTCGAGGCGGGTTGGGATGAGCGGGCGCGGGTTTTCGATTTCACGCGACAACAGTTCGACCCGTTCGGTTTCATTAAGCGCAGTATAGTCGGCGCAGACCCCTGCAGCTGCCAGCACTTCGGCGAGCGCTGCGGCGTGACGCTCACTGTGCTGACGAATATCGAGCGTCGCTGTGTGGAGCCCAAAGACCTCCGCCTGACGCACCAGATCGCGCAGCGCGCCATTGGCGACGATCGCGGCATTGTTGGCGGACAGGCTGCGCTCCATCACGTTCAGGTCATCGAGCAGATCATCGCGGCTGAAATAGGCGCCGTCTGGCAGGGGATCGGTTCGTCCCCAATCGAGCGACGCATTGCGGGTGTGGTCGAGGGTGCGGAGCAGTTTTTCGCGGATGTACGTGCATTTCTGGCGGTAGAGTTCATAGGGGTTGCGTCGTGCAAGCAAATCGGCGACATCAGGAAAGAGCGCAGCGTCGCGTGCAAGTGAGATGCGCAACTCGTCGCTGACCGGCGCCTGCCGTGCCGACTGACCGAGACGGTGACTGAGTTCTTCGATGGCGGCGATATGCCGCTCGATGGCGGCGATGCGCATCATGCGCACCGCCTGAATGGTGACTGTGTGCGTGACGTATGGATTGCCGTCGCGATCGCCTCCCATCCATGCGCCGTAGCGCAGCATCGGCGGCACGCGCCACTCGTGATGCGGATAGGCGGTGCGGAGTGCGTATTCCAGTTCGCGGTAGAGGCGTGGGAGCAGATCGAACAGACCGCTCTCGAAATAGAACATGCCGTTCTTGACCTCATCGAGCACCGTCGGTTTGACAACCCGCACCTCATCAGTCTGCCACAGCGATACGATTTCTTCGCGAATGCGCATCGTGTTTTCTTCGAGCGCGAATCCATGCAGATCGCCGGTTCGCTGGTCGAGCAGCGTCGCAAGCCGGCGCACTTTCTCCAGCGCGGTGCGACGGCGGGCTTCGGTCGGGTGAGCGGTGAAGACCGGCTGGATGCAGGCGGTATTGAGCCATTCCTGAACAGTCGTCGCAGGGATGCCGCAGGTGTGGAGTTCGGCAACAGCAGCAGCGATCGACTCAGGACGCGGTGCGTCCGGATGTTGTCGCTCACGGTCGCGCAAAACCCAGACGCGCTGCATCTGTTCGGCAAGGTTGACGAGCAGGAAGTAGGCATTGAATGCCTTGATGACTGTCTGAATTTCGGCGACGGTCATGTGAGACGCCAGCATGCGCAGTTCGGCGTCGGTGCGCTCCAGTGCGCCGTTGCGCAGTTCCTTTCCCAGCGTCCGCAGGCGCTCGACCAGCTGGAATGCTGTTTCGCCAGCCTGCTCGCGGATGACGTCACCCAAAAGATTGCCAAGGAAACGGATTGTTGCCGAGAGGCGCTCGCTTTCGCGGCGATGGTTGTGTGCTGGATGTGACATCGTGTGAGGGAAGAACTGAGAACTAAGAGCCTCTCCGCATAACGCAGGATGCCGAACAGCCGCATCCTGAGTAGCGCGTATCGAAGGGGCGGTTTTTCGGATAGGCGCTAAAAACCGGGAACCAGGCGCCAGACGCCAGGAACCACGAGCCGAGGGCCAGGAACCAAACGATCAAGGAATCAAAAAGTCAGGAACCGGACTGTCTGGCTTAGTATACCTTGTTGGTCAGCATGTTGCAAGGCTGGCGGAACCTGGTCTGGCTTGTTCGGTTCGTCTGGCACGTAACCGTTCGCGATCACGGGTTTGGCGGAACGTTCGGAACAACGTCATGGATGGGAAAGCGTCGGCCCGTACCGACACCCGGCACACCGGCACGCATCGGGCAACTGTTCACGATCGGGGGGCGGAGACGTTGCCCTGCCGACGCAGAAACACCATAATACACCGCCCTTTCGGCGCAATGTCAACACAGTGTTTCAATCGTATGCGCTCTTTCCGCATATGACAGTCGCCGAGAAAGTTGCCTTCGGTTTGCGGATGAAGAAGACCCCGCCAGTTGACATTGCACAGCGGGTAACCGAAGCGCTCGAACTGGTGCGTCTGGGTGGCTTCGCGGCGCGCCCGACCTGTCGTTCAATCTCTCCGGCAGGGATGATTGAGGGGAGATGCCGATCTCGTTAGTCCTGCTGGCTTCGATAGACTCACCCGGCGCAACCGGTTCGCTCGTCGAAGTGCATGAACCACCGGTCGAAGGGTCAAAGGCCAGGCTATCACCAACGGTCTTGCACTTTGGGAGGAGAGACAGTTCCATCATCACACATGAGCGATGATGGAACTGTCCTTCGTATCAGATCGATCAGGCACTAAGATATGGTGAGAATGATGAATGCGGTACGATGCATTGTGTCAATCATGCATCTGCCGGCTTGTACGTCGCAGCAACAGTCCACCTGCCGCCATGACCATTCCGATGATCAGCGCACGACCTGCCATATCATCGAACGCGCCGGTGCTCGGCAGTGCTGTAGGAGGCGACGTCGGCATCTCGGCGCCGGAAGGATCAATGGTCGATGTATCGGCGGACAGACGGCGAAACGCGAGGTCCTGTCGGGCAGTTTCTCCCTCCGGTAGTATAATCGTAATCACACTTTGAGCCGGAACTCCACGTTCAAGGGGGACAATCAGTTCCACAGCATAAGTTCCCGGCACCAGATTGTCACGACCGTAGTTTCCGTCTGCGTCGGTGATGAGTTCCTCATCGTTGATGCGCACTATCAGTCCGGAAGCCGGTGCACCGCTCGTCAGATCGATCACTGTGCCAACGATCCGACCGGGGCGTGGAACACGTTGTGGTTCCTCTGAGATAACGACTGGTGTCAGTGTTGGACGCGGCGGTAACCCTTGAGCCTGTACTGAGCGTGCCGTGCCAGCGAGAACGCTCATACTCCACACGGTTATCCATACTCCGACGAGCAGGAGCATAGCGGAGATGCGTGATATCGTGCTCATCTTTCGCCACCTTTCGCATACAACGGTCGCTCTGGCAGGGATGTCGAGGGCGATGATTGCACCGATGCGGTTAGGGATGCCGGTGTCCATGGTGGAGCTGGCGGGTTGACGCCACGAACGGTCAGTTCGCCGCGAACCGCCTGGTTGTTTGCTTCGTCTGACTCCGTGACAGCGCCGGTAAGACCAACCGTATTCCAGCTATCTGCCAGAGCGTAAATCGTTGTCGTACTATGCGCCAGCCACCCCAGCCAGTAAGTTCGCAGCCGATCATACCCTTCTGCTGTCGTCAAGGTGATATGCTCCCCCGGCTGTAATATACGAGTAACGCCCCAGGCGACCCCGAAACAAGGGGTTAACGTGCAGCGGTCATGCCAGAGGTCATTGATCTGTGGCGGCCGATCTGGATTGATGTAGAGATCGACCCAGAACGATCCAGCGGGCGCAGTGCCGATGTTTCGCACGATAACCTGTATCTCGACCGGTTGCCCGGCGGTGAAACTGCTCTGATCGGGAATGATGTCGATTCGCTCGATGATCAGGTCAGGCTGCCCTGGACGGGATATCAGCGGAAGATAGATCGGCTGCACCGATGGGGGGAGGCTATTCACAACCCCACGGATTGGGAAATTGAACGGATTCTTATTGGCGTCGGTATTGGCGAACGAAAGTTCCCCGCTGAAGGTTCCCTGCGCTACTGCTGTCAGTTGCACGGTGAACGTGACCGTTGCGCTGGGAGCGACCGGTCCGCTGGGGAAGGAACCGACGACACTGAAGCCTGCGGGTAAAGTGAGTGCGCCGAGGGAGAGCGGCGCCGTTCCTGCATTACGAATGGTAAAGACGCGCGTCAACGGCGTTCCGACAGTAGTGCTGCCGAACTCAATCACCGTGGTTTGTCCATCGATGACCAGTGGAGCGCTTGTATCAGGACCGTCATATACGGTGATTTCGGGAGCAGGCGTTCCTTCGAATGCGCCGGTATCACAATTCCCACCTGTTGGTTGTGGTCGGTCAACACCACGCTGATCAACCGTGACAGTATCGCCGCATCCATTCATACCCGCCGGAATACGATCAAGCGCAAGCGAGCCGAACAGGAGTGCGTGAGTTGGCGTCGGACCGCCATTATCGGCGAGTGGCGCAAGCAATGGGTTGATTGGCGTCGATGACTCGGTCGCCCCAGCTTTTGGCGTCGTTGTTCCCAATGGATCGCCATAGACATCGCCGGTCGTATTCATATCAAAGTTGTAATCACCCACATTGCCAATAAGGTTATACCCTTCACTCTTAATGAAATTTGCAAGATCAGGGTAGTTGCCGGCGCCAGGCGACGTATCAGTATTGCCTGCAACCAGCGAGCTGCGCAGGACGATACTGCCATACAATGCTCCGTCACCGCCGGTTTCCGTACCGGTAACAGTTGTGTACGCAACTTCAAGAGCAGAGTTTGACCAGACCGCGCCTCCGTCACCTTCAGTAGTCCGATTACCGCTGAAGGTGCTGTTCCGAATGGTCACGTCGTGATAGGCAGCGATAGCGCCGCCGTCATCTTCTGCGCGGTTACCGCTGAAGGCTGAACCTGTGATGAGCGCTTGACCATCGCCATCGGCACGGAACGCGATTGCGCCACCACCAGCGCTAGACCGGTTGTCTCGGAAGAAACTATCGGTGATTGTTCCATCAAAATTGAGCGTGTACAAAGCGCCACCCTCGGTTGCGCTGTTGTTTTCGAGGACGACTCGATTGAGCGATAGACGCGCATAACGAGCGTGGATGGCGCCGCCGTCATAAGGATCCTCAATTCTCCCGTTGCGTAAGGTCAAATCGTTGATTGTGAGATTAATAAAGTCGCTCAGGGTTCCATCGAGGTAAAATAGTCGGAAGGAAGGGGCGCTGTCGGATCGCTCGATCGTTGCGCCATTGCCATTGATTGTGACACTATTCGACGAAGTGCCATCGACGCGTATGACCGGTAGACCGGTTGGTCCGTCGTCTGTATTGTCTACACCGATCAGTGTATACGTGCAGTTGGTGGCAAGTTCGATTGTATCGGGTTGGTTGTTGCTATTTGCTGTTGTTATTGCGCTGATGAGCGCCGAGACGTCACCACACGGGATGGAGAAGGTCGCCGCCTGGCTGGAGGGCGCTGGAATCAGCCAGACCGACGTAAACAGCACAAGCGCGAAGAGCGCCGTAAAAGAGAAAGAAGTTCTGGAAAGTCGCATTACATCCTCTCTATGCTCCAGCAGCGCTGACGTCTCAGGCGTGGAATGAAACGTTATACGAACGAATACGTGATGCTGCGGAGTGGGTGGAGTGAGGGGTGGGAGTCATACTGACAAGTCTCCTTCTTAGAACATTGTGATCGGTCAGAAGAGATACCGCATGATTATACACGAGGATACGATTATCTCCAACAAAAGATATAGCGTAGTCAATGCGTCATCTCTGGCAGGCATGGTTTTCTGTGCTATAATACTCGATATACCTGTCACACTTCTACAGCACGTTGGTGGGGATTTCCTCTTATCTCCGCGGCAATGACGCCTGCCGTACGACGCCTGGCATGGATGAGCATGTATCGAGCTGTGAAAGCGATAGTGCTACGAAAGTGAGAACACGTTCCTTACCGAACATATATGTTCAATGACGTGCGAGTGTTGATTGAACTATGCTTCCTGGGCGCGCCATGAACAACGGAATAGCGGTTGATCTGCGCAACGTTGTCAAACGCTTTGCGGACGTATGCGCTGTCGATCATGTCTCGATGCAGATCCGTGATGGCGAGTTCTTCTCGATGCTCGGTCCCTCTGGATGCGGCAAAACGACGACCCTGCGCATGATTGCCGGGTTCGAGTTCCCCACGTCAGGCGAAATTTTCCTTCACGGCAAATCAGTTGGTAATACGCCGCCTTTCCGGCGCAATGTCAACACGGTGTTCCAATCGTATGCGCTCTTTCCGCATATGACAGTCGCCGAGAATGTCGCCTTTGGTTTACGGATGAAGAAGACACCGCCAGTTGACATTGCACAGCGGGTGACCGAAGCGCTCGAACTGGTGCGCCTGGGCAGCTTCGCTGCGCGCCGGCCACGGCAACTCTCCGGCGGGCAGCAACAGCGCGTGGCACTGGCGCGCGCGCTGGTTAACCATCCCGAAGTGCTGCTGCTCGATGAGCCGCTTGGCGCGCTTGACCTGAAACTGCGCAAAGAAATGCAGCTCGAACTGAAGAGCCTTCAGGAGCGCGTCGGCATTACGTTCATTTACGTCACGCACGATCAGGAAGAGGCGCTGATGATGAGCGACCGCATCGCGGTCATGAACGCCGGAAAGGTGTTGCAGATCGGCACGCCGACCGAAATCTACGAGCGTCCGACCTGTCGGTTTGTCGCTGACTTCATTGGCGAAACCAACTTCATCGAGGGAAAGGTCGAGTCGGTCGAGCCCGGCGGCGTTGCGACCATTCTGTCGGACGATGGCCTGACCCTGCGTGGTCAGGTGATCCGTTCCGTTGCTCCTGAAACGACCGTCACCCTCTCCATTCGTCCTGAGAAAGCGTTTCTGTCGGTGCAACCGCCGCCGCCAGGAACACCGAACTGTCATCAGGTGCGGGTGGAGCGCGTGGCGTACATCGGGAGCGATACCCGGATCGATGTGCGCCTGGGAGCGCGATTGTTCGATCTGTGGGAACAAAACAGTCGCTCGACGCTCGACCGCGACGCCTACTGGCAACCTGGCGAAACGGGGTATCTCTGGTGGCCTGCCGAGAATGCGATTATTCTGACAGAGTGAATGACGATGCGAGGTGACGATGGCCACTGACACGCTTGCGTCCGACTCTCAACTGCGGGAAGGGCAGATCGCTGCCCTCTTGCGCCGCAGCGAACGGTTGCAACTCGGCCTCCTCCTCTTCCCCGGGCTCTTCTGGTTGATGATGTTCTTCGCCCTGCCGCTGGTGGTCGTCGTCCTCTACAGTTTTGCAACCAGCGGACCCGGCGGGCGCATCGAGTGGACGTTTACGCTGAATAATTATCGCACCCTGTTCACGGAAAGCCTGTATGTCAACGCCTACTGGCGCTCGATCTGGGCAGGCGTGTGGACAACGCTTATCTGCCTGCTCCTTGGTTACCCGCTGGCGTACTATATCGTCCGTCGTCCGCCGCAATGGCGCACCGTGTTGTTGTTTCTCGTCCTGATCCCGTTCTGGACGAACTTCCTCGTTCGCACCTACGCCTGGATGCTCATTCTATCGAACAATGGCATCATCAACAGCGCCATTCAGGCGCTGGGGTTGCCGCGCGTCACGCTGTACCCGTCCGAGGGTGCGGTGCTGGTTGGTCTGGTCTACGGCAGCCTGCCTTTCATGGTCTTGCCGATCTATGCGGCGCTGTCGCGTTTCGATTTTACGCTCATGGAGGCGGCGGCCGATCTCGGCGCCAACCAGGTTCGCTCGTTTCTGCGCGTGATGCTGCCGTTGACCATGCCGGGCGTGGCTGCCGGTTCGGTGTTGGTGTTCATTCCGACCGTAGGGCAATTCGTGGTCTCCGATTTGCTTGGCGGCGCGAAGGTCGATTATCTGGGGAATCTGTTACAACGCCTGTTTACTCGTTCGAATCCGCCGAACTGGCCCCTTGGCTCGGCAATGGCGATTGTCTTCATGATCGTGCTTACAGTGGCGATTATCATCTATTTCCGGGTGACGACCGAGGAGGATCGGTGAAGAACGTTGAACGTGCTCACGTTCAACGTTCAACGTGAGCATGCTTAACGTTCAACGTACTACCACAGGGTGTGACCATGGTTGATATTCAAACGCCGCAGTCGGTGCGTGTCGCGGGAGGTGAACGCCGCCGCTCCGCCAGTTCGCTGGCGCTCGGCGCACACGCGCTGCTGACGATGGTGTTCCTTTACGCGCCTATCGTTGTCCTGGTGTTATTCTCATTCACACGCGACAGTTTCGGCGTGCGCTGGACGGGGTTCACGTTCGACTGGTATGTGCGCCTGCTGAGCAATCAGCGTCTGCTCACGGCGGCGATGAACACCCTCATTGTGGCGCTGTCATCGACGGTGGTCTCGACGATTATCGGCACAATGACTGCGCTGGCGATGGAGCGCTACCGTTTCCGTGGTCGCACCGGCTTCGATGCGCTGCTTTATCTGCCTATCGTCATCCCAGAAATCGTGATGGCGCTCGCGCTGCTGGCGTTCTTCGCCTTCTCCTTCGGCATCCTCGAAACCCTCTTTGGCATCCGCCTTCAATTTGGTCTGGCAACGGTCACCATCGCCCATATCGCGTTCACCATTTCGTTTGTGGTAGTCGTGGTGCGCGCCAGCCTCAAGGGTTTTGATATGCGTCTGGAAGAGGCAGCGAAGGACCTTGGCGCAAATGAGTGGCAAACGTTTCGCTACATCACACTGCCGCTCATCATGCCGGGTGTGATCGGCGGGGCGCTGCTCGCGTTCACCCTCTCCCTCGATGACTTTGTGATCACGTTCTTCACCACCGGCTCAGGGGTGTCACTGTTGCCGGTCGAGGTGTATGGGCAGGTCAAACGCGCCATTACACCGCAGATCAATGCGATTTCGACCCTGATGCTGCTGGTGTCGATTACCCTGGTGTTCCTCTCGCAGTTCGTCCAGCGACGGCGAGAGATATGAGGTGCGCTCACGGGCGTTGGACATAGAAAGGTTGAACGTTGGGTGTGGGATTGGTTAGAAAGGAAACACAGATGCTCAAGGGACACATCAGGTGGATTGCACTGCTGCTCGCCGCATTGCTGACGCTGGCGGCGTGCGGCGGGCAGCCGGCAGCCAGCCCTGGCAACGAGTATGGCGGGGGCGGCGCAACTGAATCGGCCACGGCGCAACCGTCCGCCGGCGACGAGTTGCAGGTTGATCGCTCACGGCTATCGAGCGAACTCAGATTCTTCAACTGGACCGATTATATCGATCCATCGATTCTTGAGGACTTCGAGAAGGAGTATGGCGTCAGAGTCATTGTTGATCTGTTCGACGCGAACGAGGATATGCTCGCAAAGGTGCGCGCGGGCCGTTCCGGGTACGACATCGTCACCCCATCGGATTACGCCGTCGAGATCATGTGGCGTGATGGCCTCATCGCGAAACTCGACAAGTCGCTGTTGCCCAACCTGAAGAACATCGACTCCGATCTGCTCGACAAGTACTTCGATCCGGGGAATGTCTATTCTGTGCCGTACATGTACGGCATCACGGGCATCGCCTACAACCGCCAGTTTTTCCCCAATGGGGTCGACAGCTGGGCAGCGCTGTTCGACACGGCGGAGATTGCGCGATACCGCGGTCAGTTCAGCATGCTCGACGACGAACGCGAAACGCCGGGTGCAGCGTTGCGATACCTGGGTTACTCACTGAACGAGACCGATCCGGAGGCGCTGAGGAAAGCGCAGGAACTGCTGATCGCGCAGAAACCGTTTCTGGCAGCATACAACAGCAGCGATGTCAACCGAAAACTGGCAAGCGGCGAATATGTCATCGCTCACGCCTGGAGCGGTTCGGCATTGCAGGCGCGCAACGGTCTGGGCGACGAGTTCTCCGGCAACCCGGATATCGCCTTCGTCATCCCCAAAGAAGGCGGAATGATCTGGATGGACAACATGGTCATCCTGGCGGACTCGCCAAACGCCTACACTGCGCACGTCTTCATGAACTTCCTTATGCGACCTGACATCGCTGCACGCAATGCCGAATACATCGGGTACCTGTCACCGAACGTTGAAGGGATCAAACTGTTGCCGCAGGAGATCATCGACCTGTACAACGAAGGGTTTGCACCGGACGATGAAGTAATCAAGCGCCTGGAGTGGGCCGTGCGCAATGAACAGACTGCGGCGTTCACCGATCTGTGGACGGCTGTCAAAGGGGAGTGAGGAGCGCGAAGGGTGCACACGTGAAGGCGCGACGTCTCATCGTGCGTAAGCGCCTATCCGAATAACGCAGGATACTGAACAACCGCCCCTTCGATACGCGCTGCCCCCGTACCCCCGTACGGGGGCACTGCGCGCTACTCAGGAGGCGGTTCTTCGGATAGATCGCCAGCGCGGATTGGACGGGGTGCGGCGCCTGTCGCCCTGCTGGCGCAGGGGGCGCCTGAACGGTTCGAAATAACAAAACGCGCCTGACATTGGTCAGGCGCGCTGATCATGTGGCTGGGGGACAGGGACTCGAACCCCAACTACCTGATCCAGAGTCAGGCGTTCTACCGTTAAACTATCCCCCATCGTGGGAGCAGGGGCGAGTATCTCGCCCCTGCTGCTGGTGCCGAAGGGGAGATTTGAACTCCCACGAGGTCACCCTCACTACGCCCTGAACGTAGCGCGTCTGCCAGTTCCGCCACTTCGGCTTATGGGCGCTGCCGTTATTATCAGCAATCGGCATGATACATTAAGCGCACCGATTTGTCAAACGACACTGAAGTAACTGTTCACGATTGGGGGGGTTCGGGGGAAGCGCCCGATATCAGGCATCGGCGGCGGGATGGCTCTGGCAAACGCCACAAGACGTCGCCCCGCCGACGCAAAGATGCCATTTTTGCAGTAAGAATGCATGCTTGCTGCAGGACGCAACTGTTCAGATGTGAGGTCAAGCGTCATCTGGATGCGTGGAGGTCTCGCCTGCAGCCATATGTGTGCAGGCAAGATACCCGCGCACCCAGGTGTGAACACATACGTTCAACCTTGACAATGCCATGCTCAAGTTCATATAATAACGCACGTATCACACTTTAGTGCGGAGAGCAGGCCAATGGCGTTCAAGGATTACTACGAGATATTGGGCGTCGACCGGAATGCGACTGACGCGGAGATCAAGAAAGCGTACCGCAAACTTGCGCGCCAGTACCATCCAGACATCAACCCTGGCAATAAGGATGCCGAAGCGCGCTTCAAGGAGATCAACGAAGCGTATGAGGTTCTGTCCGACAAGGAGAAGCGCGCGAAGTACGACCGGTTTGGGCGCGACTGGCAGCGCTATCAGGACATGCCCGATTTCGGCGACTTTGGTGTTGGCGGTTTTGGCGCAGGAGATTTTGCCGATATCTTCGAGACCCTCTTCGGCGGCGGGCGCAGTGGGCGCAGCAGTGTCACCTATCGTGCCAAAGGGCAGGATATCGAGCAATCGGTCGATATCACGCTCGAAGAAGCGTTCAGCGGCACGCAGCGCTCCCTGCCGATCCAATCACCGAATGGCGCCATGCGCTCGATTACGGTCAAAATCCCACCAGGCGTCGATAATGGGTCACGGGTGCGGATCTCGGGTGAGGGCGCTCCTGGCATTGGCGGCGGTCCGCGCGGCGATCTGTACCTGGTGATCAACGTCTTGACGCATTCACGCTTTGAACGGCGCGGCGATGATCTCTATGTGCGGACTCCCGTCGATCTGTACACCATGCTCCTGGGTGGTGAGGTGAAAGTGCCGGTGATGGGAGGCAAAACGGTAACGCTTAAGGTGCCGGCCGGAACACAGAACGGGAAGGTAATGCGTATCAGCGGGCAGGGCATGCCGCGCCTGCGTGATCCGCACACGCGCGGTGATATGTATGTAACGCTCGACGTATCATTGCCGGTCAGTCTCTCGCCGCGTGAGCGCGAACTCGTCGAGCAGTTGCGCGCGCTGGCGCGGCAGGAGATGCGTATGCCATGAAACAACGTTACTACACGATCAAGTCGGCGGCTGCGTTATGTGGGATGCACGAGCAAAGCCTGCGTCTGTATGAGCGCCGCGGTCTCATCCGACCACAGCGCACTTCTGGTAATATTCGCCGTTATACCGAGAGTGATATCGAGCAAATTCGCTTTATCAAACGTCTGATCGACGATCTTGGCGTCAATCTGGCGGGTGTCGAGGTGATCCTGCATCTGCGTCGGCAACTGATCGAGACGCAGCGTGAACTTGAGGAATTGCGCAGCCGCCTCTCGATGGATGTCTCCTAGCCATTTCGAGATATAATCCAGAGCGCGCCACGACGCGAGCGGAATTCGTCCAATGCTGGATGTTGCGGAGAGGAGCATATGCTGCGCTACAAACTGATCCATCCCCAGATCCTTGCCGCTCTGGGGGGTGCGGGCCACGGATCGCAGGTGTTGATCGCCGATGGTAACTATCCCTTCGGCACAGGTGCGCCGCCTGGCGCACAACGCGTTTACCTCAATCTTGCCCCTGGACTGCTGACGGTGACCGATGTACTGGCTGTTCTGGCTGATGCCATCCCGATCGAAGCCGCGCATGTCATGGTTCCCGACACCGGTCCGGAACCTGCGATCTTCACGGAGTTTCGCGCGCTTCTGCCCGGTATGACCCTGCAACCGCTTGATCGTTTTACCTTCTACGATACGGCGCGCCTGCCGGATACGGCACTGGTGATTGCAACCGGCGAACGGCGGGTGTATGCCAATATTCTCCTGACGATCGGCGTTGTTCCGCCTGAGTCATAACCTTGCGCTACACAGTATCTTCCAATCTTCTTCACACTTTCTTCGCACCCTGCTGGTATTCTGGGCGCGTGACAGCAAGAAACGCCGGACAACCGGCAAATGGCAGAGGAGAGTGAGACCATGGTTTGGAAGAACTGGTTTCGTGCGCTGGTGGCTCTGGGACTGATGCTGGCGCTGCTGGCGCCTGCCGGGGTAACGCTGGCGGCTGAGGCAGGCGGAACGGGAACGCTGAAGGCGCAGGGACAGGGAACGGTCAGGCTGGTTGGTGATGGAGCGGTATACATTGGGCGCGGCGCTGGCACTGTGTGGGTCAAGAATGCCGCGCAGATCATGACCGAGGGCAAAGGGCGTCGTACTGTTCTGCGCGATGGAACGGTGCGCCTGACCGGCTATACCGGTGCGATTACCCTGATCGGCGAGGGCATGGAGGTGACGGTGGTCGGTGGCGCGATCAATCTTCGTGCGGATGGAAGCGGTACAGCCACGCTCTACGGCGTCGGGACGTATGAGACCGACGTCGCACAGGGTGAGTGGAGTCGCGAAGGCGTACAGGTCGATTACTGATCGATCGGCGAAAGGTGCATACGTGAGTCGGAGGGCGAACCGCCCTCCGATTTTGTGTGTCTGTTTCCCGCTTCGCGTGGGAGCGCAGGCGTCTCGTCGGTCAGTGACGAGTGATGAGTAACCGGTGACAGAATGTACGCTCAAAAGCGCGGCGCACATGCCGGACGTTCCGGCAACCATGGCAGAAAGGTGATGTTGGGTCCGACGGCTTCGCCGCGCCCTTCCGGGTTTGCCGCCGGTTCATACGGTCCGCTGGGGAGTTCCCACCAGTTGTTCGTCATGGTGAGCGGCAGATCGCTGGTCGCGCCTTTACCAATGTTGAACTGGCGATAGAACGGGTTGTTAGGCGGCTCGTGGGCTTCGATGGCATTATCGCGGATGTTGAGCATCGGGCTGAGGTTGGGTGGTGCATCGCTGCGCAGGCTCAACCCGTTTGCGCCGCCGATCAGGGTGTTGCACCGCACATTTCCCATCAGTTGCGCGTTGGTGAAGAGCGTCAGGTTCGGGCCCGCCGCGCCGACCAGCAGATTCTGCTCGATTTCGATCCGCGCCGGGCGCTCGAAACTCTGGTTCGTGACGCGCAACGGTGCGGTTCCTGCCACCAGTGCGTTGTTCAGAATGCGATTGTTGACGATCACGACATCGCTGCCAGGTCCATCGCCGCCGCCGCGTGACAGGGTGATATCAATCGCTGATCCATAGGGCATGCGATTGCCCGAAACCTCGCTGTCCCGAATAATCACAAAACTGTCGTCGATGCGCAGATGCCCGCCATTGTTGATGATTCGCGCACTCTGTAACGACAGGCGCCCCGATTGCATCGCCAGCACCGTGCCGCCTGCACCCCCGCCGGTGATTGTGACATTGCGCAGATCGATGACACTGCCTGCCCGCCCAATGATGCTTTCCCAGCGCAACCGTGGATCGTCGCCGCCGCCGATCTGCGTGAAGCGTACCTGCTGGTCGGGAGTTGCCAGTGCAACGACTGAGCCGTCGACCACCAGCGATACGCCGCGCCCCATCTGCACCTCGACGCCGGGTTCGATGATCAGTGATGCGCTGCTGCTCACCAGCAGATCACTCTGAAGGATCACTGGACTGTTGGCGACTGACCAGCGCACGCTCCCGCGCAGTGTGTGCTGCGATGGGCGCGCAGTCGCTGCCGGGCGTGTCGATCCGCCTGAGCCGCCGGCATCGGCCGGGCGGGCATCTGGCGCCTGTGCAACCGGCGCTGCCTGTGCCTGCGGTTGCGCCCCTGATGCCTGCAGCGGTGCACCTGCCGGCGCCGGTTGCGCCTCCGCCACGGGTGGTGGATCGAGACGGAATTCAACGGTATCGGGTGTGGGAGTGCTGGCTGCTGTGGGAAGGACAGCCGTCGGGAATGCTGCAGTTGGGCGGATGAGTTCGAGAGTCGGCGGCACAGTGGGAGTACTCGCCGGTAGCGCAGTTGGGGGTATGTCCGTGGGAATGATCGAAGGCTCATTCGCCACGGCAACGACCGGTATGAGTGTTGTTTCTCGAATGACAGTGGTTGGGTCGGAGACCTGCGCCGGCATAGCTGTTGGAAGCGCCGGGCGCAGCGCCAGCCCGGCGACGAAAGCGACAGCAACGAGCAGCAGCGCAATGAGCGAACCCAGCGCCCAAAGCGCCGTCAGCGCACTACGCGGCACGTGCAGGGTGATCATATCACCCCGACGAGCGCCCGAACGGTCGTTTTGTTCGTCCATCGGCGATCTTTCTCCCATGCAATCCAGCGGAGTTCCAGCAGTTCTTCTGTTGCAGCAGGGGGTGATCGTAATGCTATCACAGAAAATGCCGCTCTGCAATATCCGTTCCACGTTTCACGTTCCACGTTCCACGTTCCGCGTTGTGCTTGAGGAGCGACAGTAGTACCCCGGCATTTTTACCTGTTTTAGGGATTGACTCTGTGAAAAGCGGTACTATAATTAAGTTGCTTCCTTCTCCGCGATGTGAAGAAGCGTGTTCTCCGCCATGCTTCGAGGTTCAGGGTAAGGTCATGAGCAGCGCGCTTGCAATTGCTTCTGTCACTGCTTTCCTCAAGAGCGTGCTCGAGAATGGGCTGGTAGACGAAGGAGTCAATGCCAGCATTGGCGGCGATGCGGTTGTCTCGGCATTGCCGCCCGATCGGATTACCACCGGCTCGGATGAACGTCCGCAGATCAATTTGTTCCTGCATCAGGTGACGCCGCATGCCAGTTTGCGATCCGGCGAGCGGAGCGGCCAGCGCACGATGCTGGGACTGGATTTGCACTATCTTCTGACGGCATACGGCGCACAGGATCTTCAGATCGAAATCTTGCTCGGATACGCAGCGCTGGTTCTGCACCGCATGCCGTTCGTGGGTCGCGATGCCATGCGCGAGGCGCTGGCAGCGCTTGCGTCGGATGACCACGGCGGCATTCCGCCGCCAACGCTTCAGGCGCTTGCCGGGTTCGATCCCGGTTCGCAGGTCGAGCGGCTCGAAATTCGTCCGCAATACCTGAGTGGTGAGGACCTGACGAAGATCTGGTCGCCGTTGCAGGCGCGCTACCGTCCGTCTCTGGCGTACAGGGTGTCGATGGTGCTGATTGGATAGACAGACTGCGCGCTTTGTGCAACAATGACAACTATTTCGAGTGAAACCTGGGAACGTATCAATCATCGTGCGCTGGGTCTGGCGCTTGCGCGTGTACGTGCCGCACTCGAACAGTATCTTGAGCATACCGATCCCGCCTCCTCCGCTGGCAGTCCGCTTCCGGATGCAGACCTGACGAGTGATGAAGCGCGCTCGGCGCTCGAAATATTGTGCACCACGTTTCGGCTCTCACCCTTCGAGCGTGATCTGCTGCTGCTCTGCGCCGGCGTTGAGCTCGACTCCAGTATTGCTGCGCTGTGCGCTGAGGCGCAGGGCGATCCGCAACGGGTGTCGCCGACCTTCAGCCTGGCGCTGGCAGCGCTGCCCGGAGCGCACTGGAGCGCACTCGCGCCTGATGCGCCGCTGCGCTACTGGCGGTTGATCGAGCCTGCCCCCGGCGGGTTGCTCACTCGCGCTCCGCTGCGGATCGATGAGCGTGTGCTGCATTATCTGACCGGCATTGCCTGTGTCGACGAACGGCTGCGTGGTCTGATGATGCCGATCCGTGCGGCAGCGTCGTTATTGCCGTCGCATCAGGCGCTGGCTGAACGCATCGCCGAAGTCTGGCGCCGGTCGCGCAGCGGGGTTTTGCCGCTCATCCAGGTGTGCGGCGATGATCGCGCGACCCGTCAGGCTATCGCTGCTGCTGCGGGTGCTGCGGTCGGGTTGACGGTCTATGCGCTGCATGCCGCGGTGATGCCTGCGGCGGTTGCCGAGGCGGAAATGCTCGTCCGCCTGTGGGAGCGCGAAGCGGCGTTGAATGCTGGAGCGCTGCTCGTCGAGTGCGATGATGTCGATCCTGCCGATACCGTGCGCGCCAGTCTGCTCACCTGGCTCTTCGAACGGACCGGCGGTGCCCTGATTGTGTCGGCGCGCGACCGCTGGCGCCCGACGCAGCGCGTTACGGTCACTATTGATGTGCATCGCGCGAGCAGCCGTGAGCAGCGTGATGCATGGCGTGCGGCGCTCGGCGCGGTCGCCGACCGCCTCGATGGCCACGTTGACCACCTCGTTTCACAGTTCAATCTGAGCGCGCATGCGATCTACGCTGCCAGCGCCGAAGCGCTGGGGCAGATGCAGGATCGCGCCGGTCGCGATGCGGCGCGGGTGGTGTGGGAAGCCAGTCGCGCACAGGCGCGTCCGCGCCTCGACGACCTGGCGCAACGGATCGAGTCATCGGTCACGTGGGATGATCTCGTGCTGCCCACGCCCCAGCGACATCTGTTGCGCGACATTGCAGCACATGTGCGGCAGCGGGCGCGGGTATACGAAACCTGGGGGTTTGCTGCGCGCAGTTCGCGTGGTCTGGGGATCAGCGCACTGTTTGCCGGCGCCAGCGGCACCGGGAAAACGATGGCAGCGGAAGTGCTGGCAAACGAATTGCACCTCGATCTCTACCGTATCGACCTGTCGTCGGTGGTGAGCAAATACATCGGTGAGACAGAGAAGAATCTACGGCGCATCTTCGATGCCGCCGAGTCGGGAGGCGCCATTCTGTTGTTCGATGAAGCCGATGCGCTGTTCGGCAAACGCAGCGAGGTCAAGGACAGTCACGACCGGTATGCCAATATTGAAGTCAGTTACCTGCTGCAGCGCATGGAAGCCTATCGCGGTCTCGCCATCCTGACGACCAACCTGAAGAGTGCGCTGGATACGGCGTTTCTCCGCCGCATCCGGTTCGTGGTGCAGTTCCCGTTCCCCGACGCCGCGCAACGCGCCGAAATCTGGCGGCGCTCGTTCCCGTCGGGTGCGCCGACCGAAGGGCTGGATTTCGAGAAACTGGCGCGGCTGAACGTCGCTGGCGGCAACATTCGCAATATTGCGCTCAATGCCGCCTTTCTCGCCGCCGATGCGGGCGAACCGATCCGAATGGTTCACCTGCTCCGCGCCGCGCGCGCCGAGTATGCCAAACTCGAAAAACAACTGACCGATGCTGAAGTTGCCGGGTGGGTATGAGACAGGTGAGGATTGAAGGTAGGAGATGTGATGAACTATCGTGAGCGAGTGATGCTGCCGCGCCGTCGTCCTGCTGACATATCGACGCCGTCCCTGTTCCGCTCATCGTCCGCGGTGAGCGCCCCGGTCGATCAGGGTGTGGCGTCACAGCATGGACACCTTTTTTTGCATATGCGTCTGGCATCACCGGTTGCGCTGTTGCAGCGCAAAGAACCGCAGTCCGATGAAACGACCGGCATCACACCCGTCAGCGCCCCTGCTCCGGCGGACTCGGCGATTAATCCGCTGGTCGGTTTGAAACGCGGCGACGGGTTGAACTATGGCACACGGGATTTGCGCCCGCGGGTCAAACTGCTGCAACACAAGTTGAACGAAAAGACCGGCGCCGGTCTCAACGTTGATGGGATGTGGGGTCCCAAGACATCTGCGGCGCTCGAAACGTTTATGCTTGGTCGAAGCACAGTTCCAGCCGAAATTGTCGATCAGGATACCGCCGATGCCCTGCTCGACCGCCGAAAAGGGACGCCGGGACCGGGTCCGCAGCCGATTCCTCCCGGCCCGCAGCCGGTCGAGCCTGCATACAATCAGACACTCGAAGATGTCCTGGATGCGGTCTGGGCGCAGTACCAGTTAACCTTTGCAGGACAAAGCAGCGGACTGCACAAACTAGAGAAAGATCTGGCGCAGATCGAGAAGCCAAAGAATGCGCTTATCGAAGTTCTGAAAGATGCCGGCAAGGCGGCTCTCGATGCGCTGCTCGGCTGGGGTGGCGGAGCGCTGCGCTCCCCCATCAAGGCTGCACTTGCCGGGTTGGGTGAAACGATCTCGAAAGATGGCGTTGATAAGGTGTTCGATAAAGCACAGGAAGCGGCTGGCGGCGAGGTTGTCAGGAAAGTCGATGAACTGGAAAATACAGACGGACCTACCCTCGAAACCTTCCTGGAGTCGCAACGTGCTGCACTCGAAGAAGCGGCAGCACAGACCCAGGAAATGTTCCTGATCGAAACACGCGCCAGACTGCGCCAGCCTGCAGCAGGTGAGCCGGTCAGCAGCGGACTAGAAGACCCGCGGGTGCTGCGGGCAAGGAAATTGCTCGATGCCGTCAAACGCGAGCGTCCACAGGCATTTCAGAAACAGTACAACGAGTCGCTGGCAAAGTGGGCGATTGCTCAGGCGCAGTCGAAACTTGGTTCAATCGACAGCCCCAGCATGTCGGTCGGCGACGAAAAGGTGAAAACCACTGACATGAGTAAGGCGGAACCCGGTATGCCGGGTGTGCTAACCATTGAAATCGAAGGAGCCAAACCGGAACTGCCAGTAAAGGTCACCGCGGCGAAGATCGCCGGGTTGAGCGAAAAGACCCGTCAGGCGCTGGAACGTCAGCAGAAAAGCATTGGTGAACTCGACATACCGCGCTATGCAGCGGGCAAGGTGGAGATCAACACTGGTCTGGGGTCAATTTTGAACTTTACCAAACCCACCGTGCGCATCGCCCAAAACGAAACCGGCGATCTGTTCGAGCGAGAGAGTACGGAGGGCGGCAAGGAGTGGCTGAAGAAGAAAGCCCGACCATACCAGGAAATTCTGACGGAAGACCTGGTCAAAGAAGGCATGCGCATGGTGTGGGAAGAAATCGACCGCAAACGTCTCAGCGATGTGCCTGGAGGATTGAAAGGTCCCTGACTCTATATGCAATGAGGTACGCCTATGAATGATCGTCTACGGCTCCATCGTCAACATCAGGTCACCCATCTACGCGCACGACACGCCGACCACGCGCCAGAGGCGATGCCCACACCATTGGGCGCGTGGCAGGGGCACACATTTGGCGACTTCGCCTTCCATCGCGCACCATCGGGCATGCCGCAGGCGAAACTGACGGTCAATACCCCCGGTGATTTCTATGAACAGGAAGCCGATCGCGTCGCAGCACAGGTTGTACGCATGAGCGATGAGGAGGTGCAGACGGCGCGCGTTGCAAGCGGCATCCAGCGCATGTGCGCGGAATGTGCGGCTGAGGAAGAGGAAGAGCTGATCCAGGCGCAGGAAGAACCTGGCGCAATCCCCGAAGTGACTCCTGAGATGCAGGCGGAGATCGACGCCATGCGCGGCAGTGGCGCGCCGCTCGACCAGGAAACGCGCGCGTTTATGGAGCCGCGCTTCGGGCATACGTTCAATCAGGTGCGCATCCATACCGACGCGCGGGCGGCGTCGCTGGCGCACGCGCTCGATGCGCTGGCGTTCACCGTCGGGAACGATATTGCGTTTGCGCCCGGGCAGTACCAGCCGGGCAGCGACGAAGGGCGCACCCTGCTGGCGCACGAGTTGACCCACACCCTGCAGCAGACCATCGGTGCAGCACGGGTGCAACGGCAGGAGGCGGAAGGCGGTACAGATATATCGACGAGATCGAGAGCATAACCGATAGTGCGATGAGCGTCGCGGGCGGCGGTGCGCTGGTGTACATCAATGCGCCTGTCGTGACGGTCGACAGCGGTTTGCTGCGAACCAGTGGTGTGATGCAAGCCGATATGTTACTCGCCAGCCCGGTTGTTGCATCGGTCTATACGCCAGGCGTCGGCAATCTTATGTGATCCGGCGGTGAAAGATGACGGTCAAACGCACATTCCAGTTCAGACGCCTTGATAGAGGCGGTCATCAGCACGTTGCACAGCGTGCGTCGCAGGAACATCGCGATGCGGCGCCTGGACAGTTTCGTCACCATTTTCACCAGATGCGGATCAGCAACACCGAATCTGGCGCCGTCGGCGGATCAGGCAGAGGCGCCTGGTTTGTCATCAGAGGAAACACTGCAGGCAGAGTCGCTGGAAGGCGCGGTTCAGCGGTTGACCTGTGCTGATCGGCGTGTGCAGCGCCAGGATGCGGCATCGGGTTCTGTAACGATCTTCGATGAGATTACTGTGCAACGCATGCCAGCAGGTGATGCCTCTACTGACGTGGCGCCCGATGCTGAGGCGGAGATCAACGCCATGCGCGGCAGTGGCGCGCCGCTCGACCAGGAAACGCGCGCGTTTATGGAGCCGCGCTTTGGACACTCATTCAGTCAGGTGCGCATCCATACCGATGCGCGGGCGGCGTCGCTGGCGCGCGCGCTCGATGCGCTGGCGTTCACCGTCGGGAACGATATTGCCTTTGCGCCCGGGCAGTACCAGCCAGGCAGCGACGAAGGGCGCACGCTGCTGGCGCACGAGTTGACCCACACCCTGCAGCAGACCGGCGGCGCGGCGCGGGTGCAACGGCAGGAGGCGGACGATGAAGAGGGCAGCGGTGGCAATGCAGCGCTGCAGCCGCCGGTTACATTGACCAACCCGCGCTTTGCGTCTATTCCGGCACTGCGCAGTATTGCGGAAGGACAGCGCATCCTTTCGACGCGCGACAACGGTCGACCGGTGAAGGCAGTGCAGACGGCGCTGCTCGATCTGGGATACTCGCTGTTGCGCTTTCACGATGATGGCAGGTTTGGGAACGAGACGCGCGATGCAATACGCCAGTTTCGCGCTGACCGACATCTCCCTCCGGGGGTCGATGTCGATTACACCGTCATCGCTGTGCTCGACCGAGTTGCGCCGCCGCCCGGTCAGGCGACTGAGCACTTTGTCGACTACGAGCGGCTCCTGGCTGACGACCGGCTGGATTTCTCGATCTCGCTCGGTTACGACGAAGGCCAGTCGCATGTAAGGGATGCTGAGAGCGCGCGGAGATGGCTGGAGGGTCAGGGATTCACGCTCAGTTCCGGTTCGATTGCCGAGGGAGACGAGCGGTACGAGATGCATCGCGATATCACGTACCCCAACGCGCAGGGGCAATGGGTGTCGAAAAATGTCCTGGTCACGCTACGCCTGATTACTCCGGGCGAAGGAGCGGCGCGGCGTTTTCTCGAGACGTTGAACGAGACCGAAATTATGACCTACGTCGGTCACGCGCGTGGCGGTCTGGGACCGGATTTCGACGATAAGCATGTGGGACAGGAAAATGTCGTGATCGGCGCACACTCCAGCCTGCATGATCGACCCGATACCAGTGTACGCACACCGCGTGATCCGTACTGGCGCACCGTGACGAGTGAACGGACGAATACGCTTGAAGAGATGACCGCGCGTGGCGCGTGGAACGAGGAACGCTATCGTGTCTGGCTTTTCTATGCCTGCACCTCGCTCAACTATCAGGACGAATTACGCGGAGGATTGCTCCCGCCTGGAATAAATCGAGAAAATCTCGATATTTTCGGTACAAACAAAGCGGTTCCAATTGCCGCCGGTCTCGAACCGACATTTGCCATGATTGAAGGTATCCTGCAAGCACAAACGATGGAGCACATTGTGCGCGCGATGCAGCAGCGTATGGAAGATGCCTTGCGCGCCCATCCAGGCGTCATGCCGGCGCACTTGCAGCAGGCGCTGCGTGAATACCGCGACGCCTTCTACCGCGAAGGCGCCGGCGATAACCCAACGGCGCCGATGACAGAGTAAACAGGTGTGTGCGAGATGGCGGACAGGGGTATCTGGCATTGTTGTCGTGCAAACGTGGATAAACCATGATCGCAGATGTGCATCTTGCCATTCGGCATATGATCCTCAACCGGGGCTTGATCCCGGCGGACGAGGTCGATGTGCGGTTCGAGCGCCCGACGAAAGAGTGGGTCAATGCGCTGGTACGCCCGACGATCAATCTGTACCTGTTCGACATCGATGAGAACGTCGATCTGCGTCAGACGAACATGCCGGTGATGCGCGGCGGTAGCGGCGCGACGTATCGCATGCCGATGCGTCGTTTCGATCTGCGTTACATGGTGACGGCATTCACCTCAGTCGCCAACGATGAGCATCTGCTGATCTATCGCACACTCGCCACCCTGCTGCGCTTTCCATCATTGCCGCCGTCGTCGCTGGCGGCGGCAATGGCGATCATCGCAAACCGCGAGGGGCACGCTGCGGAAGCGGCGCGTTTTACGGCGCTTGCCGAGGCCGGCGAGCGCACCACGCTGACCGACCTGCGCAGCACCCTCGCCACTGTCGAGGTGGGGGCGGCGGCGCGTTCGGCAATGGCGGCCCTGGTCGATGAACCACAGGTGACAACCAAAATTGCCACTGCCAATGAAAGTCTGCGTCTGATCGACGTGTGGAATGCACTCGAACAGGCGCCGCGCGCGTCGTTATTATATGTGGTCACCGTGCCGGTCGATCTCGACATCATTATTGATACGCCGCTGGTGCTGACGCGCATGCTGCGCATCCAGCAGCGCACCGATGCCGGTACGGTATCGGAGTTTATTCGAATTGGCGGAGCGGTGCGCGATCATACCGGCGCGCCGCTTCCGGGAGTGATGGTTGCAATCGAAGGAGGTGCAATCGAGTCGGTTACGAACAGCGAAGGCAGATATGCGCTGAGTCACGTCCCGGCCGGGGAGGTGACCCTGCGGGTGATACGCCCTGATGGGAGCGTCCACATCACAACATTCGCAACGCCGTCGGACTCATACGATATCGTCCTGGATTGAAAGGAGGGTCTTATGCCCGAATATCTCTCGCCTGGCGTGTACATCGAAGAGGTCAGCAGCGGTCCGCGTCCAATCGAAGGTGTGGGGACGGCAATGGCGGCGTTTGTGGGGTTCGCCGCTGCCGGTCCCGTCAATCAACCTGTGCTGGTGACGAGCTGGACGCAGTATGTCGAAAAGTTTGGTCGTCTCGATGAGAGCGGGCGGCGCAACCCGCATATGGACGGCGCCTATCTGTCGCATGCTGTCTATGGGTACTTCCTCAACGGCGGCGGTCGTTGCTATGTGACCCGCATTCCTCAGCAATCGGACGGAAAGGCGCCGCCGCCGCCGCGCCTCGAACTTCCAGCGCGCGCCTCGAAGGCGCTGACGTCGCTCATCGTGACGCCCAAGAGCGAGACTGCCGCAGACATTCAGGTCGAAATCGGTCCGCCGGTTGGCGAAAACCCGCCGCCGGAAGCGTTTACGGTCAAGATCAGCATGGGGGATGTGAAGGAGGTCTTTGAGAACGTATCGTTTAACAAACGACCGAAAGATGGCACATCCTACGTTGTTGAGAAGATCAACAGCTCCAGCACCCTTGTTCAGGTTGCCGAAGGACCGGCGACCGGCTCACTGGCGGATCGTGTGCCGGAGTTCGGTATGTCGGTGATCAAGCCGCCGGCGCCGATCGTCCCTGCGCGTGTCGATGCGACGGCATTCGTTGGCAGCGCTGCTGAGCGCAGTGGTGTCGAAGGGTTGGAGATCGCCGAAGATGTGACGATGATCTGTGCGCCAGACCTGATGTCTGCCTATCAGTCGGGCGCACTCACCAGGGAAGGGGTCAAAGCCGTACAACTGGCGATGATCGCCCATGCTGAGCGCATGCAGGACCGCATGGTCATTCTTGATCCGCTGCCTGGCCTGACGCCGCAGCAGGTCAAGCAGTGGCGTGAGCGCGATACGAACTATGACTCGAAGTTTGCAGTGCTCTACTATCCCTGGCTCAAGATCATGGGTCCGGACGGCAAGACCGAGATGGAAGTCCCGCCGTGCGGTCACATTGCGGGCATCTGGGCGCGGAACGACAACACCCGCGGCGTTCACAAAGCGCCGGCGAATGAAGTCGTTCAGGGGGCGCTCGGACCGGCTATCGCGATCACCAAAGGTGAGCAAGATGTGCTCAACCCGATTGGGGTCAACTGCATCCGGTCGTTCACCGGCATGGGGCTGCGGGTGTGGGGCGCGCGCACCCTCTCCAGCGATGCAGCCTGGCGTTACGTTAATGTGCGGCGTCTGTTCAACTACGTCGAAAAGTCGATCGAACGCGGGACGCAGTGGGTGGTGTTCGAGCCGAACGACCCCAACCTGTGGGCGCGGGTCAAGCGTGATGTGGAAGCGTTCCTGACCGTCTGCTGGCGTGATGGCATGCTGTTTGGTCTGACGCCGCGCGAGGCGTTCTACGTCAAGTGCGACGAAGAACTGAACCCGCCCGAAGTGCGCGATCAGGGCAAACTGATTATCGAAGTCGGGCTGGCGCCGGTCAAACCCGCCGAGTTCGTCATCTTCCGCTTCAGCCAGTTTGCCGGCGGCGGAGCGTAAAAACGACGGAAAAACGAATGACGGTAGAGACGTTGCAGTGCAACGTCTCACCGCAACGTCGCGGCACAATGTTTCACTGCAATATTCTGTAGTGCAATGGAGGAACCAATGACCGACAAAGACCCTCTGATTTCAGCATGGTTCGGCGTTGATTTTGGTGATGGCGTCGTTGGCGCCTTCCGCGAGTGCACCGGTCTCGGCAGCGAAAACGAGGTGGTCGAGAGCAAAGCCAGCGGACCCGACGGGAAGTACATCATCAAGAAACTCCCCGGGCGCATGAAGTGGAACAACGTTACCCTCAAACGCGGCATCACCGACGCCATGGACATGTGGAAGTGGCGTAAGATGGTCGAAGAGGGAGACATCCAGGGCGCCCGCCGGAACGGCACCATCACGATGTTCAACACCAAAGGCGAGCCGGTCGCGCGCTGGAAGTTCGTCAATGCCTGGCCCAGCAAACTGACCGGTCCCGACGCGAATGCGACCAACAACGAAGTGGCGATCGAAACGCTCGAAATCGTTCACGAGGGGTACGAGCGCGTCCAGTAGGCATTGTTGTTCGATAGACGCTCGAGGGCGTCGTGGGGAGGGACGGGACATGCCCGCTCAGGCGCGAACGGTACGATCGCCAGATCAGGTACGCGCCCAGGGGACATGCCCGTCCCTTCGGAATGACCATCATGCTCCAGACCGAGTTTCCATTCGTGCTGCCATGCGGCTATGTCGATGAACAGGGGAACCTGCACCGTGAAGGTTCGATGCGTCGTGCTACGGCGATCGATGAGATCGAACCGCTGGAAGACCCGCGTGTACAGCGGAACGAAGCATATTTGAGCATTCTCTTGCTGGGCAGGGTGATCACGCGCCTTGGCACTATTGGCGCCATCACGCCCGCCATCGTTGAGCGTCTGTTCGCGACTGATTTTCTGTACCTTCAGGATTTGTACATCCAGATCAACGCCGCCGCTCCGCATCTGGTCGAAACCCAGTGCCCCGCCTGCGGGTCGCGGTTTGCCATTGATGTCGGGGTTGGTGACATGGCAGGATAGCGTCTATGACACAGCCGGCACCCCGGCGCTCTGATGAGGCGTCGGATCGCTCACCATCGCAGGATCAATCCGCGCAGCGTCACGATACGATCGCTATCGAGGCGCTCGCAGAGCGGGTCTACCGGTTGATGCGCGAAGAAGCGCGCCTCGAACGCGCCAGAGGTGCAGTGGCTGGCAAACAACGGCGGAAGAGGTGAACCGTGCCGACGACTGAAGAAGCATATCCGTCCTATCGGTTCTATGTTGAAATTGCGGGCGTGCCGCAGGCGGTGTTCACCGAGGTGAGCGGGCTGCAACTCGAAACCGAGGTCACTGAACTCGAGGAGGGGGGCAACAACGATTTCGTTCACCGGTTGCCGGGGCGCACGAAGATCGGCAATATCACCCTCAAACGCGGCATGACCAGCTCGAACGAACTGCTGCAGTGGTTTCTCAAGATTGCACGCGGTTCGATCGATCGGCGCAATGTGACGGTCATCATGTACGACTCGGCGGGCAAGGAGTTGTTTCGCTGGAACTTCATCGAGGCGTACCCGATCAAATGGACGGGTCCGCAGTTTACAGCCGCCTCAACGGAAGCGGCGGTCGAGACGCTCGAACTGACGCACAACGGGATGACAGTTGGGTGATGCAATGATCCGCCGGTTGCTCATTATGCGCTTGCGCCGCCATACGCGCCTCGCGCGCGCGCTCGCCGGGCGCGCGCCGCTTGCGTCGCGTGCGGCGGTGGATCAGCCGCTCCTCTGGGCAGTCGGGCGTGCGCCAGTGCCCCCCCGGCGAGCGCGCGCGCCGGTGTTCCTTGAGGCTGCGCTCCGCACTATTGCACAGGCGGGTGTGACTCCGCCGCCGGATCAACTGCCGGTCATGGCTGCCGGGAGCGACGATCAATCCTCGATGCCGGCCACAGATGTGTTCGCCGGACCGCCTGTGCCGGATACATTACCGACGCCTCCATCGGCAATGCCGGCCGCAGCAGGTCCTGCCGACCTGCATGAGCCTGCTGTTACTCGTAGTGCGCGTGACCTTCGGATGAGCAGCGGTGATGAGTTGCCAGAGATGAGCGCGCCGCTTGTGGCGGAAGATGAGCGTCTGGTTGAAGAGCGCATCGTTACCCCCTCTGGTGCACCGCCAGCGACAGGGGCGCCGCGCGCTGCAGGGGCAGGAGCGGGTGAACGGTCGGTTGCTGCCTCTGGTGCACCGCCAGCGACAGGGGCGCCGCGCGCTGCAGGGGCAGGAGCGGGTGAACAGTCGGTTGCCGCCTCTGGTGCAGCGCCAGCGGATGGGGGGCAGCACGTTGCAGGGGCAGGAGCGGGTGAACGGTTGATTACCGCGGCAGGATCGGCGTCGGTAGAGGAGATGCGCCGCCCTGCGGAGATAGAGTCGGACGAACGGTCGGTTGCCGCTTCCGGTGCACCGCCGGCGACAGGGGCGCCGCGCGCTGCAGGGGCAGGAGCGGGTGAACAGTCGGGCGCCGCGGCAGGATCGGCGTCGGTAGAGGAGATGCGCCGCCCTGCGGAGATAGAGTCGGACGAACGGTCGGTTGCCGCTTCCGGTGCAGCGCCGGCGGCGGGGGCGCCGCGCGCTGCAGGGGCAGGAGCGGGTGAACAGTCGGGCGCCGCGGCAGGATCGACGTCGGTAGAGGAGATGCGCCGCCCTGCGGAGATAGAGTCGGACGAACGGTCGGTTGCCGCCTCTGGTGCAGCGCCAGCGGATGGGGGGCAGCACGTTGCAGCAGCGAGCCCGGATGAACGGTCGGTTGCCGTTCCCGGCGCGCTGTCGGCAGCGTCTCAACGCGCAGCGGATACGACTGCCATGCCTGGAGAGGCAGTCGATTTCCACGCCGCTGCCGCCGGTGTTCCTTCTGCCCTGCCGGGTGATATTCAGGTGTCAGCGCGCGCCGGCGCCGATGTTCCACCGAAGATGCCGGAAGACTCTGCGCCCGGAGACAGCGCCGCCGACGCGCCGTCGGCAGAACGCTTTCCTTCTGAAGGCGCGGCGCCGCCAGTGCAGACGACCCGTTCAACAGCTGCAACAACGCCGGATGGTGCTGCAGCGTTTGATCCTGTCGCCTGGATGAAACGCCTGCGCGCCACTGATCAACAACACCGGCAGGACGCAATGGGACTGTCGCGGTCGGTCGAGGAAGATGCTCCGGTCTCCCAGACCAGTTCCATTCCCGGCGATCGTGCGCCTTCCAAGCCTCGCTCTGAGTCTGCGGAAGCGGGTGTAGCGCAACCCGCTGATCCTGCCGCTGCCATCGTCGATGCAGCGCGCGCATGGGTTGCCCAACGGAAGATGGAGCGATCATCGCCTCCAGTCGAACAACCGGCTGCTTCACCGCCTGTGCCGCCCAAGACTCAACCGCAACCCTCGGCGCCAGTTGAGATACGGGTTGCCCGTCCGCCGCGCTTCGTCGAAGAACGCGCGCAACGTTCCACCCCGCCACCCAATCCTGCTCCGGCGGCAGAAACGCCGCGAGAGACAGATCAGCCGCCTGCCGGGACACCAGCATTCGACCGCTCGGTAGAAGCCTGGATGGAACGCCTGCGCGCCGATGAACGTCGCCGTCGCCAGAAAGAGATGGCTGCGTCGGCGCCGGATCGTTCTCCTGAAGAAGCCACCCGACCGGAGGCCAGCGTGCCCCCAGTGATGCCTGCACAGCCATCTGGCGCGCCGTGGACGAGTGATGCACCCGGTACGACGCCAGGAAGGGAACAGCAGCTTTCTGGATCGCAACCGGCTGGCGCGGATCAGTCAGGTGTCACCGCATCTCCGCTGCGCCCAACACGCTTTGTGCCGCCAGTCAGGGCTGCCGTTCGCGCTGCAGCGTCGAGCAGTAGACCGTTTCCTGTCCGCTCCGTGCCATCTCCACTGCCGCTTGCCGATTCGAACCGGCGCTTCCTGCGAGCCGCGGTTGGTGTTGATCCGGCGTCGGCGCGCATCGACCGTGGACCGGAAGCCGGTCGTGTGGCAGCGGCATATCGCGCCGATGCCGTCACAACTGGCGACGATGTGGCGCTGGCGCCTGGCAGGGGCGATGAAACTGCCGAAGGTCTCGGTCTGCTGGCGCACGAACTGACTCACGTAGCGCGGCGGCGTGACCCGGTGTCCGTTCCGCCGATCCTCCGTCCGCCCGAACAACGCCCCGGTCTCCGCCCGGCGCCACCGGGATCGGCGACGGACGAAGAGGCGCTGGCGCGCACCGTTGAAGCGCAGACCATTCAGGCAGCACGGATGCGCTTTGCTCCGCCGGTTCTGCCCGCTTCCACCGGCGCCGCCACAGCGCCGCCGGTGCGGATGCCAGAACCTGTGCGCACCATAGCGCCTGTGGAAGACGCGCCAGTCGCACCGGATCGCGCGCGCTGGGGCAACCTGCCTGCTCCGTGGGAACCGCTGCCCGACTGGCTGGCGCCGTCGCGACCAACGACGGAAACGCCGCCATTACCGGTTGTGACGGTTGCGCCGGCGCCACCAGCGTTGACCACGCCGCCACAGCCGGGAGCGCCGGTTATTCAGACGGCAGAGACGGCGCGCACGCTCCCGACTGTCCGGCAGACGGAAACGACCACACCGGTGCAGGAGCAGGCTCCTGCGCCAGACCTTGATGAACTTGCACGCCAGGTGTACGCCGTGCTGAAGCGTCGGCTGGCAGCCGAGCGGCGGCGCAACGGCTGGTAGACAGGAGGATGATCGATGCCCGATACGAGCCTCGTCAAAGCCAAAATTATCAACCTCGACAATCCCTCGCAGGAGGTCGAGTGCCTGTTCAATCCGAAGGAGTACACCTTCACCAAGCAGAACAGCTGGAGTCGTGGCGAAACGCCGAGCACGAATGTGCCACAACTCGAGTTCAGCGGCGGTCAACCTGCGACCCTCTCGATGCACCTGTTGTTCGACACCTACACGAGTGCGCGCCCTGGCTCGAAACCGAAGGATGTGCGCAAGGTCTACACCGACAAACTCTGGTCGTTCATGATGATCGATCCCGATCTGAAAGACCCCAAGAGCACCCGTGGGCGTCCGCCAAAAGTTCGCTTCCAGTGGGGAACGTCCTGGTCGTTCAAGGCGGTCATTACCAACATCACGCAGAAGTTCACGCTCTTTCTGGTCGATGGAACGCCGGTACGCGCCGAGCTTGACGTAACATTTCAGCAAATCGAAGATACCGCCAATCTGCAACCGCAGAACCCAACGTCTGGCGGCGTTGGGGGTGAGCGCGTCTGGCGGGTGCGCGAAGGCGATACACTCTCCTGGATTGCCTACAAGTCATACGGCGATGCAACGCGCTGGCGCCCGATCGCGGAAGCCAATGGTCTGGAACGGGTGCGCGAGTTGACGCCGGGAGCAGTGCTGGTGATACCCAATGAGTGACAATCGGCATGTTTCCGATTTCTATCTCAAGCTTGACGGCGCCGACGCACCATCGGAACTGGTGCAGGATATCCTGGAAATCACCGTCGAGAACAGTCTGCACCTGCCCGATGTCGCCACGCTCATCATCAATGACCGGCGGCTGAAGTGGGTGGACGACAGTCGCCTGATGCCGGGGAAGCCGCTTGTGGTGAATGTCAGGCACAATCGCGCAACCGAGGCGATCTTCGATGGCGAAATTGTCGAGGTCGAACCGCACTTCGATGCCGAAGGGGTGCAGGTTGTCGTGCGCGCCTTCGATCGACTCCATCGGCTGGCGCGTGGACGGCACGCACGCACGTTTTTGAATGTGACCGATGGTGACATTATCAGGCAGATCGCCGGTGAAGCGGGATTGCAGGCGCAGGTGGACGCGACGTCCAGGGTGCACGATTATGTGGTGCAATGGAATCAGACAAATCTGGAGTTTCTGCGCGAGCGTGCAGCAGCGCTTGGGTATCTGCTGTACGTCGATGGACGGAAACTCTGCTGTGTCAAGCCGCCTGCCGCCAGAGCGCCGGTCGAGTTGAGGTGGGGCGAGGATCTGAGCGCCTTTCGTCCACGCCTGAGTACGGTCGATCAGGTGAATGAAGTAACCGTGTATGGATGGAGTCCCCAGACAAAACAAGCAGTGATCGGTCGGGAAACAACCGGCGCGGTGACGCCAGCGATCGGTATTTCGGACAAAGGTGGCGCGCTGGCGAAGAAAGCGTTCAATATCACAGCGAAGGATCTGCTGGTCGAGTCGGCGGTGCGTTCACAATCGGAAGCGGAACAGATCGCAAAAGGGATCTTCAATCAGCACGAAAGCCGGTATATCGAAGCGGATGGCACTGCCGCCGGCAACCCGAAAATCAGGGCAGGTACGGCGATCAAAGTGTCCAACATCGGCAACCGCTTCAGTGGCACATACATGGTCACCAGTGCGACGCATCGCTACAGTGCCGCGGGGTATGTTACCGACTTCTCCGTTTCGGGGGTTAATCCTGATGCCCTGTTGAACCTGGTGCAGCCAGAGACGCCGCGCCTGCGGATCGATGGGCTGGTGATCGGAATCGTTACCAACAACAACGATCCGGACGACCTGGGGCGCGTCAAGGTCAAATTTCCGACCCTTTCGGATCAAGAGAGCCACTGGGCGCGGGTGATCAGTGTCGGCGCCGGCGCGAATCGCGGGATCGCGTTTCTGCCGGAGGTGAACGATGAAGTGCTGGTGGGATTCGAGGCTGGCGATATGCGTGCCGCATATGTGATTGGCGGCTTATGGAACGGGAAGGATAGTCTGCCCAAGAAGACCAGTGAGATCGTCAAGAGCGGGAAAGTCGAGCAGCGTATCGTCAAATCGCGCTCCGGTCATGTGATTACCCTCGATGACAGCGACAGTTCGCCATCGATCACAATCGAGGATAAGAGTGGCAATATCATCAAACTCGACAGCAAGAAGAACGAGTTGACGATTAAAGTCAAGGGAAACGGCTCAATCAGCGCCGATGGCAATCTGACGATCGAGGCGAAGGGTAAGGTGAGCATCAAGTCGCAGCAGACCATGGCGATCGAAGGCGCCACCGGTCTCGACCTGAAATCGAATGCCAGCGCCTCGCTGCAGGCGAATGCCAGTCTCGATCTGAAATCCAATGCAACGGCGTCTTTGCAGGCGAATGCAACGCTCGATGTAAAGTCCTCGGCGGTTCTGACGATCCAGGGCACGCTGGTCAAGATCAACTGAAAGGAAGCGAACGATGCCTCCTGCCGCGCGCGTTGGCGATATGCACACATGCCCGATGTCCGACGGTCCGAAGCCGCATGTTGGCGGTCCGATCATGCCCCCCGGCGTGCCGACGGTGCTGATCGGCGGGATGCCGGCGGCGGTGGTCAGCGGGATGGCGACGTGCGCCGGTCCGCCCGATACGATTATCAAGGGGAGTTCAACCGTGCTGATCGGCGGGATGCCGGCGGCGCGCATGGGAGACCAGACGGCGCACGGCGGCGTGATTGTCAGTGGATTTCCGCAGGTCGATATTGGCGGGTGAGATGCTATGAGCGATTTTCTTGGCGTCGGGTGGGCGTTTCCGGTCGGGCTGGATGCGCGCGGTCGTTTTGCGCTGGCGCGCCAGGAAGTCGATATCGAGCAGGCGATCATTATGATCCTGCTGACGCCGAAAGGTCAGCGGTTGATGCGCCCGACGTTCGGCTGTCAGATACACGATCTGATCTTTGCGCCAAACGATGCGGCAACCGCCGGTCTTGCGGTCTACTACGTCGAAGAGGCGCTGGCGATGTGGGAGCCGCGCATCGATGTGCTGAATGTTGAGATCGACACCGATCCGCAGACGCCGGAACGTATGCTGATCACGATCGAGTACCGCATCAAGGCGACCCATGATCGCCGTTCGCTGGTTTTTCCGTTCTACCGTATTCCGGGTGAATAGACGAGGGTTGCATGCCACTGCCAACACCCAATCTCGACGACCGTCACTTCCAGGATATCGTCGATGAAGCCAAACGTCTGATTCCGCGCTTCTGCCCGGAATGGACCGATCATAACGTCAGCGATCCGGGCGTAGCGCTGATCGAGTTGTTCGCCTGGATGACCGATATGTTGCTCTATCGGGTCAATCAGGTGCCCGATAAGGTGTATATCACGCTGCTCAATCTGATCGGCATTCGGCTGGAGCCGCCGCAATCGGCAGTGGCGCCGATCACCTTCTATCTGTCGGCGCCGCAGGAGACAGCGATCACCATTCCCGCCGACACGGAAGTGGCGACGGTACGCACCGAAACCAGTCCGGCGGTGATTTTCACGACGGAGACCGACCTGACGATTCACCCGGCGGTGGTGGTCGATGAGAAAGTGTACGTCCGCCAGGTGGAGCGCCCCAATATTCCGGCCAGCTGGCGCGCGAATGAGTTGCGCCAGTTGTTGCTGCCCAATGGGCGGATTGCCATGTTTGCCCCTAATCCGTTGCCGCACGATGCTTTCTACATTCCGCTTCGACACAATCACGGCAATCATGTGCTGGCGCTGGTGATCGACTGTGATGTGGCGCGCGGCGCCGGCGTCGATCCAACCAATCCGCCGCTGATCTGGGAGGTGTGGCAGGGTGGCGTGGCGCGCTGGTCGCCGTGTGAGGTTGAGTTCGATGGTACCGGCGGCTTCAACATGCCCGGCGAGATTGTCCTGCACCTGCCGCCGATGACGCCCGATACGATCCAGGGGGTGACGGCGCACTGGCTGCGCTGCCGCCTGACCGATGCCCAGGCGGATACGCCTGAGAACCGCCATAATCGCTATAAGGTCTCGCCTGAACTGCTGGCGCTGCGCATCGAGTCGCGCGGCGGGACGGTCAATGCCCGCCATGCGGTCACGGTTCGGAATGAGATCATCGGGCGTAGCGACGGTACGCCAGGGCAGGAGTTTCACTTGTTGAACAAACCGGTCCTGGCGCGCGATCCGCAGCGTGATATCCTGATCGTCGATCCACCGCTTCCCGGTCGTCCACGCGAATGGGTCGAGGTTCCCGATTTTGCCGCTTCCGGTCCGGATGATCAGCACTATACGCTCGATAGCCTGAGCGGTACGGTGAGTTTCGGACCTGCGCTGCTCCAGCCCGATGGATCGGTGCGCAATTTTGGCAGTGTGCCGCCTCACGGCAGCGTCATTACCATGACACGCTATCAGTATGGCGGCGGTGTGATCGGGAATGTCCAGGCGAATACGCTGGTGATGCTGAAGACGTCCATTCCGTATGTCTCGCGGGTGACGAACCGCCGCGCCGCCGAGGGCGGACGCGATCCCCAGGGTCTCGACGATGCGCGCGCCCGTGCGCCGCAAATCCTGCGCACTCGCACGCGCGCTGTGACCGTCGATGACTATGAGCACCTGGCGCGCGAGGTGGTCGGTGTGGCGCGCGCGTGCTGCATCGGGCCCGGCGCGCAGCCGGGGGGTCCGGCGGATCCACGCCCCGGACAGGTGATTGTCTATGTTCTGCCGCAGACCGATAACCCCGCCGGTCGGATCCCGCCGGAGGCGCTGACGCTCTCCGCCGAACTGCGCGCCAGGGTGATCGACTATCTTGACCGGCGGCGTCCGTTAGGCATTGTGCTCGATGTGCGTCCGATCCAGTATCTCTGGGTGTCGGTCGAAGCGCGCCTGCGTGTTCCGGCGCGCAGCGATCCGGCGCTTGTACGCACTGTGCAGCACGAGGCGGAAGAGGCGCTCTATCGGTATCTCAATCCGTATGTCGGCGGACCTGATGGCAACGGCTGGCCCTTTGGGCGTGACCTGCATGTGTCGGAGATCTATGCGTTGATGCAGCGTCTCCCTTCGATCGAGTTTGTTGAGGAGGTGCAGCTTGGGTTGACCGAACCAGGAAGCACGGCGAAACCGCAGGTTGTTTCACCGCGTCTCGATGTGCCGCGCCATGCGCTGGTCTGCTCCTGGCAGCATCGTGTGACGGTCAGCGCTTCGTGACAACCCCCGCATGGCGCGATGCAGGTTCTCAGGTCTTATCACCGATGCCGTTGGGCAGACTTCTGAAACCGGGAGCATGATGTGGAACCCGATTTCGGCAAACTGATCATTCGCTCCGCCGATGGCGAACGAGTGATAACGCTGCGACAACCACAGTACACGATCGGGCGCAACCCGGCGCGCGATCTTCATCTCGACTCGCCGGTCGTGTCGAATATGCACGGCCGGATCGAGGCGGGACCGCAGGGCGCGCACCTGATCGATCTCGGAAGCACAAATGGCACATTCATCGGCGAGCGTCGCCTGCCGCCCAACCAGCCCTACCCGCTGGTTCCTGGCGAGGAGGTGCGGATCGGACCGTTCATCCTGATATATGTGCCGTCTGGTGTCCCGTACCCGACCGAAGAGGGTGTGTCGGCGGTCGCAGAAACGCCCGAACCGCCACCGGTCGTCGCTGAACCGCCGGTGGCAGAGGCAACGTCAGGAGAGGCGCTGGCGGTCGAAACATCGGAAGGCGTTGCCGGTGAGTCGGCAACGGCAGCCGTTGCGCCGCCTGAAGAACCTCCGCCGCCTGAAGAGCCGGTGATCGTTGCGCAGGAGTTTCCTGAACGCCTGCCGGTGCGCTATACCGCGCCGCCAGACGGCCTGGACAGCCGCTATCTGCGGTATCTGCCGGCGATCTTTCAGGAGAACGAGTTTCTGGGGCGCTACCTGCGCATCTTCGAGACGATCTGGGAGCCGCTTGAGTGGCGTCAGAACCATATCAATCTCTACTTCGATCCGCGCACCTGCCCGCCGTCGCTCTTACCCTGGCTGGCCGGCTGGCTCGATCTGACAATTGACCCGTACTGGCCCGAGGCGCGCATTCGCCGCCTGATCGCCGAAGCTGCCGATCTCTACCGCTGGCGCGGGACGGCATATGGACTCAAGCGGTTGATCGAGGTGGTGACCGGTCTGACGCCAGCAATCACCGAGGAACCGTCGCAACCGTTCGTCTTTCGCGTTGCGCTCACCATTCCTCCCGGCAGCGATGTGGATGCGCGCCTGATCGATGATCTGGTGCGCGCGCATAAACCGGCTCATGCCGGGTACATACTGGACATACGGCAGTGAACGACTGGGTTGCAACACTGGCGCGCAGTTATGATGACGTACCGTATCCTGGGCGGGCGTATGCGCATACCCACCCGGATTACATGGCCGTGCTGGGGCGACTGCTTGGATTGAATCCGCCGCCGGTTGCGCGGTGTCGGGTGCTGGAAGTCGGTTGCGCCGCCGGCGCCAATCTCATCCCGATGGCGTTGAGTCTGCCAGACGCCTCGTTCATCGGCATCGATATTTCGCCGCGCCAGATCGCCGAAGGGCAGCGCACCATCGAGATGCTTGGTCTGACGAATGTGACGCTGCTGGCGCGCGATCTGCAGGAGGCTGGCGAGGATCTGGGGGAGTTCGACTATATCATTGCGCACGGCGTCTACTCCTGGGTTCCGGCGCCGGTGCGCGACCGGCTCATGGCGTTGACGAAGCGTTGTCTTGCGCCTGATGGCATCGCGTATATCAGTTACAACACCTATCCTGGCTGGCATATTCTCGGCGCATTCCGTGATCTGATGCTCTACAGCGCCAACGGCATCGAAGACCCGCACGAACGGGCGCAACTGGCGCGGGCATTGCTTGATATGGTGGCAGAGAGCGACTCAGAACATGCAAATGCGTTCAATAGTTTCATTGCGGCATATGCCAGCCAGTTTCGTTCGATCCTGGATCGCCTTGGTCCGCTGAGCCAGGCGTTTTTGCTCCACGATGCGCTCGAGGCGGTCAATGAGCCGGTCTATTTTGCGCAGTTTGTGGCGCATGCGGCGCAACACGGGCTCCAGTATCTTTCCGAAACCGAATTTCCCATGGTGCTGCCCCAGGGGTTGAAGCCCGAAACGGTCGATGCAATCCGTTCTTTTTCTCGAAGCGGGATCGATCTGGAGCAGTACATGGATTTTCTCCGCGGTCGGCAATTTCGGCAGACGCTGCTCTGCCATGATCACCTGAAGATTCGGCGCACGTTACGGCCAGAACGTTTGGTCGGCATGGCGGTGACTGCACTGATGCATCCTGAGTCGAACCCGCTCGACCTGGCGGATGATACGCCGGTTGTGTTCCGAAATCTGCACAACGTGGCATTGACCGTGTCGGCGCCGGTGACAAAAGCGGCATTCTGCATCCTGGCGGAGGTGTCGCCGCGCGCGGTTCCGTTCGAGACCCTGGCGCTCGAATCTCAGCGCCGCGCGGCAGACGCGGGGGCGCGGCAGGCCGATGTCGATCCGCAGGTGCTGATGAGGCGGTTGGGGGGCGATCTGCTGCGCGCTTTTGCTACTGCGACGACACTGGTCTCGTTTCATACCCACCCGCCTGCGGTGGCAACGCACCCGGGCGAACGTCCGAAAACAACCGCTCTGGCGCGTCTGGAAGCGCAGACGGGTGTGGAAGTAACCAATCTGTATCACGATGTGCTGAGTCTCGACCCGTTTGATCGGTATCTTGTGCAGTTGCTCGACGGCAGTCGAGATCGAACGATGATTGTGCAGGAGATGGCGTGCGCGATCAGCGCAGGTGCGGTACAATATCCAGACGAAGAGTCTTCCTCTGCTCCGCCTGTCGATCTCGAAGTCGGGATTGAACGCCGGCTCCAATGGTTTGCCCAGGTTGCGCTGCTCGTCGAGTAATGTGGAGTGACCTCAATGACGGAATTAATCGGTCAGGTCATTGGCAACTATCGGGTCGAGTCGCTGCTCGGCGCCGGCGGCATGGGCCAGGTGTTTCGCGCGCGCCACATCCACCTTGATCGTCTGGTGGCGTTGAAGGTGATGCATGCCGGTTTGTCGCACGATCCCGGTTTCCAGGCGCGGTTTCGTCAGGAAGCGCGGGCAATTGCCGCGCTCCAGCATCCGCACATTATCGAGGTGTACGATTTTGGCGAGCAGAATGGGTTGATGTACCTGGTCATGGAACTGTTGAGCGATGGGTCGCTGCGCGGGTTGATGCAAAAGCACGCGCGCGAGGGCAAACCGTGGTCGCTCACGCTCGCGATCGACCTGGTGCAGCAGGCTGCCGAGGGTCTGGCATATGCGCACAGCCAGGGGATGATCCATCGCGACATCAAGCCGGACAATATGCTGCTCCGCGCTGCTTCCGGCGCACCAGGACGCTTTGTGCTCAAGATTACCGACTTCGGTCTGGCGCGGATGGCCGAAGGATCGACGATGACGGCGACCGGCACAGCGATGGGGACGCCAGCGTACATGTCGCCTGAGCAGTGCCAGGGGGCGCACGTCGATCACCGCAGTGACATTTATGCCCTGGGAGTGGTGCTCTACGAGGTGACGACCGGTTATCTGCCGTTCACTGCGACGACGATGAGCGAGGCAGCGTACAAGCATGTGTTCGTCCCACCCACGCCGCCGCGCCAGGTGCGCGCCGATCTTCCGGAGCCGCTGGAGGCGATTGTGCTGCGCTGTCTGGCGAAGCGCCCGGAGGATCGGTTTGCCGGCGCCGCCGAGGTTGCCGCCAGCCTGAAAGCGCTCCTGACGCGCCCTGACCCGACGCTGACCCACGCAACGGTTATGGCGCATCCTAACGAAGCGCCGCCGGTCTCACCACAGGGTGTCGTTCCCGCGCCGCCGCCGCCTGCGGTGGCGACGCCACAGCCAACCGCCATGGCGCCGTCGAGCGGGACGCTCCCGCCAGCCATTCCTTCGCTGCCCGGCGCATCGACCCTGCCGCGCATCCAGGTGCGCGATGCCGGCGGAAGCCTTCTGCGCGTCGTCGAACTGACAACCGATGGCGTCACCGTCGGACGCCAGTCGACCAATGCGCTCGTGCTCGAGTCCGAAGGGGTGTCACGCTCGCACCTGCGCGTCGATTGGGACGGACGACAGGTAACAGTGACCGATCTGGGGTCGAGCAATGGCACCCTGCTGGGCGCAACGCGCCTGCCGGCGCGGGTCGCGCATCCGTGGGGATGGCGCGAGGTGGTGCGTGTCGGTCCGTTCTGGCTGCGTCTGGAACCGCCATCTCATCTGGCGCAGCAGGGCGGTGCGTTGTTAGAACAACCGCTCGATGCGCAGCCAACCGCCACTCCGCCGCCGGCCGCCGTGACGCGCGCGATGCCCACCGGCATGGCGACTGCCAGTGTCAGTACGGGGCGAATTGGTGTGGTGCTGGACGATGCGTCCCTGACCCTTGCTCCGGGACAGCCGGCGCCGCTGCGGTTGACGCTGGCGAATCTGGGGACGGTTGTGGATCATTTCAGCATCGAAGTGGAGGGGGCGCCCTCGGAGTGGGTGCGCCAGCCCGCCGATGCAATCCAGTTGATGCCAGGCGTCCAGGCGCCGGTGGTGTTGACCGTCACCGCGCCGCGTACACCGGCGAGTCGCGCCGGTGATTATCAGGTCACCTTGCGGGTGCGATCACGCGAAAATTCGATGGAAGTCGGTGTGGCGCATGGACGCTGGACGGTGCTGCCGTTCACTGCGCCGTCGTTGACCCTCTCGCCCAAACGGGCTGCCGGACGGGGACAGGCGCGCTTCATCACCACGCTGCGCAACGATGGGAATGCCCCAATCCAGTGCACCCTGCGCGCCGAGGATGATGAGCATGCGCTGCGCTACCGGTTCGAGCCGCCAGAGGTAACGCTCGATCCGGGCGCCGGAGTTGACGTGCCAACCACGGTCAGCGGTCCGCAACGCTGGTTTGGGCGCGAGCAGACGCGCAGTTTTACGGTTAGCGCAGCAGTGGCGGGCGGCGAAGGACCGCCGGTTGCCACCGGGCAGTTCGTGCAGATGCCGATCATTCCGGCCTGGGCGATCACGGCGTTGCTTCTGCTCATCCCGTTGTGCATGGGCGGGGTCTTCTTCGGCAACGAAATGTTCGTGGTGCGCCCCGCAGCAGCGACCGCAACTGCAGCGACCGCCGAAGCTGCCGGTCAGATTGCGGCGGCTAACACTGCTACCGCCGTCGTTGTCGGCACGGCTGCACAGGCGACGCTCGAAACCAAGGAGACTGCTGCCCTCATCCAGCAGCAGACGATGACAGCTGCGCCGATTGAGACCCAGATTGCATTCCAGGCGGAACAAAATACCCAGATCGCCCAGTCCCAGCAGACGCAACAGGCGCAACAGCAACAGCAGCAGGCAGCGCAGCAGACGCAACAGGCGCAGCAGCAACAGCAGCAGGCAGCGCAGCAGACGCAACAGGCGCAACAGGCAATTCAGCAGGCGACACAGCAGGCAGCCGCGCAGCAAACGGCGGATGCAGCTGCGCAACAGGCGACCCAGGCAGCGCTGGATGCCCAGGCGACGCAGCAGGCGATCGATGCGCAGGCGACCATGGCAGCAGCTGCAAATGCTGAGACGGCATCTGCAATTGCTGCACAGCAAACCATCCTGGCGCAGACGGCAGCCGTCGTTGCTGCACAGCAGACCGCGGTGGCCGCGACGGCAACAACGCAGGCGGCGGCGTTCAACGCTTTTCTCGGCAACTGGGCGAATGTCGATACCAGTACAAGCGGGATGACACGCCTGGTGATCGATAAAAAAGGCGAGATGATGTACACCTTCCGCGGCTATGGCAAATGTACACCGAGCGACTGCGATTGGGGCGAGATCCAGGTGCCGTATACGTCAGGGCAACTGGTCGGTGTATATGATTTTGGCTTCAAGAAAACCCGGATTACTGTCCGCCTGCAGGGTGAGGATTTACTGGCGGAAGTCTTCGATGATTACCTTCCAACCGATTCGCGCCCTGATCGGACGACGAATTATGTGCTGCGCCGCCAGTGGATTCTCCGCCCGATTATTATTGGCCCGGATATACTGAATCCTATTATTGTGGCGACGCCGACGCTATCGCCGTAACCGGCATTGCATGCTCTAAAGTGACAATCGTCTTGCAGGAGTTGTGGTCTATGTCCGAGTTCATCGGCAGGACGATCGGGAATTATCGTATCGAGGCGCTGCTGGGCAGCGGTGGAATGGGGCAGGTGTTTCGCGCGCGCCACATCCACCTGGATCGCCCGGCGGCGTTGAAGTTGCTGCACGGCAATCTGGCGCAGGACCCGATGTTCCAGACGCGCTTCCGTCAGGAGGCGCAGGCGGCGGCGAAGTTGCGGCATCCCCACATCGTCGAGGTGTACGACTTCGATGAGTACGACGGTATGGCGTACCTGGTGATGGAACTGATCACCGGCGGCTCGATGCGCGGCTGGCTGCGCTCGATGGCGCATCAGACCGGCGGCAGCTTGGTGCAGGGGCTCGATCTGGTGCGCCAGGCGGCGGATGCGCTGGCATACGCCCATGCGATGGGCATGGTGCATCGCGACATCAAGCCGGATAACTTGCTGCTCCAGCCCGGTCTGATGGGCAGAGGTCCGACGATGAAGGTGGCCGACTTCGGACTGGCGCGGATGACTGAAGGGAGCAACCTCACGGCTACCGGCATGGCGATGGGCACGCCGGCGTACATGTCGCCGGAACAGTGCCAGGGAAAGCCGCTCGATGGGCGCAGCGACATCTATGCTCTCGGCGTGGTGCTGTACGAGGTGGCGACCGGCGCGCTGCCGTTCGTCGTCAAAACGATCAGCGAGGCGGTTTTCAAGCATGTCTACGTGCCGGCGCCTTCGCTGCGTCAGGTGCGCCCGGAACTGCCAGAGATAGTCGAGACGGTCGTGTTGCGCTGCCTGGCGAAGATGCCAGAGGAACGGTTTGCAACCGCCGCCGATCTGTCGGCGGCATTGCATGAAGCGATGAGCGTGATTGCGCCCGATCTGGCGGTTGGGGACGATGAGGGCGGCGCGCTGTTGACCGAGATTGCCGCACGAACCCGTGTGCAGACGCTGCGCGCCGGTGCGGCGCCATCGGCGCCGACGTTGATGGGGGGTGGCGCGCTCCCACGCGTGCAGGTGCTGGATGATGCCGGCACTTTGTTGCAGGTGGTCGCGGTGCGCCCCGGCGGATTGACGGTGGGTCGGGTCGAGCGTAACGATGTAGTCCTGCCGGGTGAGGGGGTGTCGCGGCACCACCTGCGGCTGGAGTGGGATGGAACGCAGGTCATGGTCACCGATCTGGGATCGAGCAATGGCACCCTGCTGGAGCATCAGGCGCTGCCGCCCCAGCAATCGGTTGCCTGGCCCTGGCGCACTATGCTGCGGGTCGGGTCGTACTGGCTGCGCCTCGACCCGCCAGAGGGCGCAGAGAGCGCCAGAACCGCAACGCCGTCGGGTGGCGTGCTGACCACCCCGCAGACGGTTGCCACGCCAGGAGGCGGGGTGATGACCGTGCCGCCATTGACAGGCGGCGCTGCGCCATTGCAGTACTCCCAGGCATTTGTCACCACCGGCATGGTGGGGATGACGCTCGAACCGGAGACGCTGACAGTCACGCCGGGACAGACGGCGACGGTGGCGGTTACGCTGGTAAACCTGAGCGATCAGGTCGATCATCTGACAGTCGGTGTGAACGGCGTGCCGCAGGAATGGGTGACGCTGCCGCCCCCCGCGCAGATGCCGCCGCGTGGACAGACGACGGTCATGCTGATGGTCTGCCCTCCTGCAGAGCCGGATGCGCGGGCTGGCGAGTATCCGGTTGAAGTGACGGCGCGCTCGCGCGCGCGCCCGACGGAGGGCGGGTCGGTGCTGGCGCGCTGGACGGTGCGCCCGTATGTGCGTGAAGACCTGACGCTGGCGCCGGGGCGCGCGCGCGGCAGGCTGCGCGGGGTGCTGAAGGCGACGGTGCGCAATCTGGGCAATGCACCGGTGCGCTATCGGTTGCAGGGTGAGGCGGACGAGGCAGGCATCCAGGCGACGCTCGCGCCTGAGGAGCTGGTACTCGAAGCGGGCGAAAGCGGCAGTGCCAGGGTCACGGTTGAAGGACCGCTCAAACCTTTTGGCAACGAGACGTCGCACAGTGTGACCATCACTGCAGCTGCCGATCACGGGGCAACCCTGCGCGCACATGGGATGTGGATCCAGAGCGCGTTGCTGCCGGTCTGGAGCCTGGTTGCGGCCGTGCTGATGGCGACGCTGGGCGTATCGCATGTCTTTGGCGCACTGCCTGCATCACTGGCGGGCGGGCTGCCCGGGTATGCTGTCCTGCGCAGTGGCGGGAGCGTTGATGCAGGCATTGCAGGCCAGTCGGGGATCATACCGACGGCGGAAGCAACGGCAACGCCAGAACCGACAGCGGAACAACCGGCTGCGCCGGTCGATCCGACGGCAACGACTGACGCAGCACTGCCGACGGCAACGACTGGCGCCGTCGTTACCGATGACCAGGCGACGGCGACGGCTGTCGCGGTGTCTGGCGGAACCGGGGGCGACAACAATACCGGCAGCGGTGGGGGAAGCGGAGGCGCCGGGGGTTCGGGCGGTTCGGACAGTGGCGGTGGTGCGGGCGGAAGCGGGGGAGGCGGGAGCGCCAGCGGCACAGCGACTGCAACTGCGACTGCAACCGCCACCGCCACGTCCACGGCGACGCCGAGTGCAACGGTTGCGCCAACGGCGACGCCAGAACCAACGAGCACTCAGGAGCCGACCAGTACACCCGAACCATCCGCGACGCCTACCGATGTACCGACCACGACGCCAGCGCCATCTCCCACTGAGATGCCAGCACCAACCAGTACACCGGCGCCAACCATGACGCCGACGAGCACGCCGACGCCGACGAGCACGCCGACGCCGACGAGCACGCCGACGCCGACGAGCACGCCGACGCCGACGAGTACGCCGACGCCGACGAGTACGCCGACGCCAGAACCCATAACAGTGGCGCCGGCTCAGATACAGCCTCCGAATGGCGCTACGTTCGATTTCTTCCCGCGCACCACGCTCTTTCGCTGGACGCCAGTGCCGGGTGCAGTATCGTATCGCTTCGAACTCGACTGTTTCCACTGCTGTCAGTATGCTGCCTGGTGTACCGATATCGGTCAAGCCTGGTTTGTTACCGTTGTCTCATCGACTGAGTATACCCATAACTGGGTTGGCGCCCAACCAGGGCGCTGGCGAGTATCAGCTTTCGATGCTCTTGGCCGTGAAGGTCCACGAAGTGGCTGGTGGGTCTTTACCTATTTACGATGATGAACGATCTGCTTGGACAGGTTATCGGGAACTGTCGCATCGAAGCGCTGCTGGGCGCCGGCGGCATGGGTCAGGTGTTTCGCGCGCGCCATGTGCATCTTGATCGCCTGCAGGCAGTCAAGATCATGCATCCGCACATGGCGAGCGATCCTGGATTTCAGGCGCGCTTTCGCCGGGAGGCGCAGGCGATTGCAGTGCTCGAACATCCGCACATTGTGCGCATTTTTGATTTCGATGAACAGCAGGGACGATACTATATCGCAATGGAATACCTGCCCGATGGATCGCTGCGCACGTTGCTCGACCGTCGCGCGCGGGAGGGGACGAAGTGGCCGCTGGTCTTTGGCCTCGATCTGATACGGCAGGCGGCAGAAGCGCTCGATTTCGCCCATGCCAGGGGTATCGTCCATCGCGATATCAAACCGGATAATATACTGATCGAACGGCACGCCGGTCCTGGTGGGCGATCGCTCTATGTGGTCAAGTTGACCGATTTCGGTCTGGCGCGGATGGTCGAAGGCGGCGGCGGCATTACCGCCAGTGGAATGACGGTTGGCACACCGGCGTACATGTCGCCGGAACAGTGTCAGGGGCTGCCGGTCGATGGGCGCAGTGACATTTATTCGCTTGGCATTGTGCTGTATGAAGTTGTTACCGGATACCTGCCGTTTACCGTCAGCCGGATCAGCGAAGCGGTCGAGAAACATGTGTACGTTCAACCGCCGTCGCCACGCACGGTCGCGCCTGATCTGCCGGTTGCGGTGGAAGCGATCATTCTCCGCTGCCTGGCGAAAAAACCGGAGGAGCGCTTTGCCACCGGCGCAGAACTGGCTCAGGCGCTGCGCCAGGTAATGCAGGCGCCGCCCCCCCCGCCGCCGCCAGCGCCTGATGGCGTGTTCGTTCGGGTGCTCGATGCAGCAGGGCAAACAGTGCAACGGGTTCCGCTGACCGGGCAGGGGTTGACCATTGGTCGGCGCGCGGGGCATCAGATTGTGCTTGATGATCCGGCTGTGTCGCGCAATCATGTGAATGTCGAATGGAGTGGACGGCGCGTGCGTGTGAAGGATCTGGGGTCGCGCGGTGGAACGCTGCTCAACGGAGCGCCATTGACGCCGCACGAATCGCACACCTGGGAGATCGGGCAGCGTCTGACGGTCGGTTCCTTCACGCTGGAACTGGAGCAACATCGGGACGATCAGATTGGCATGACGCTGGCGCCTGGACAGGATGCGCTTCAGGTCATTGCCGGTCAGGAGGTTGTGGTCGAGGTGACGCTGCTCAACCGTGGCAGCAGCGCCGATACGTTGATGCTGGTGGTTGAAGGATGGCCCGCATCCTGGATACGCCTGCCGGAGGCGCCGATTCGGGTTGACGCCGGATCACAGGCAACGGTTCGACTGGCGCTGCATGTGCCGGCAACTCCTGCGGTGCGCGGTGGAACATATCAGGTGCAGCTGCACGCGCGCTCGACGCTACCGCCACAGTCCGGCGCATCGCTGCAGGCGACATGGAGTGTTGCAGCGCCGCCGTCATTGAGCATGCGCATTGCGCCTGAAACAGCGCGTGGACGCGATCAGGCGCGGTATCTGGTTCATCTGACAAATCAGGGTGGAGCAATGGCGCATGTGGTGTTGATGGCAGAGGATGACAATCAGGCGCTGGCATACAATTTCGCGCATCATGAACTTCATCTCCCGCCAGGAGAAACAGTCGAGGTATCGCTCGAGGTGCGCAGCAGCCGGAGAGTGTTTGGCGGCGCTCAGACTCATCGTTTTACGGTGACAGCGGCGGTGCTGGGCGCCAGTCCGGCTACAGCAGAGGCTACATTCGTGCAAACAGCGCTCTTGCCGATTTAGAGCCTATCCGAATAACACAGGATACCGAAAAACCGCCCCTTCGATACGCGCTGCGCGCTACTCAGGATGCGGTTTTTCGGACAGGCACTCAGGCATGAGCGTTCGGTCCTGGATAGATTGTGCCTGAACGCGGAGGGGAATGTGCATGTCGTCTGATGAACGTTCCAGGACGGAGACCTCGCCCAACCCGTATGCGACGCAGGTGGTTGCTGCATCTGCAGGCTCGCCTGCTGCATTTATCGCCTTGCTCGACGCGCAGGGGCAGCCTGTGCGTTCTGTGGAGGTGACAGCGGCAGGTGTGACGGTTGGACGCCTCAAGAGCAGTGATCTGGTGATTGAGGATCCGACCATCTCACGCAACCATGCCCGTGTTGAGTGGGATGGACAGCGCATCCAGGTGATCGATCTGGGGTCGAAATCAGGGACATTTCTTGGTGCAATGCGCCTGATCCCGCAAACGGCATATGAATGGCCGTCTGCACAGTCGCTCCGCATCGGGAAGCATGTGTTGCGTCTCTTCTCAGGCGTTCCGCCCGTTGCGCCGTCCACTCCTTCCTCTGCGACAGCTCCTCATGGCGCAACAGGCGCGACTGATCAACCGGCGAACCAATCGCTATCAGCAATGCCTGTTGCAGCCCCTACCGGTCTTCTGTCGCCTGATGTTCCTGGTCAGGAAGGCGTTGCTCCTGCGGAAGAACCAGCCGCTCCGCCGATACAGCTTGCTCTGCCGCAGGAGCAACGGGTGTTTCTGGTGACGCCCGGCGAGCATGTGGCGGTCAATGTCGTCGTTGCCAACAATACGACCATCCCGCTGACCGTTTCCCTGATCATCGATGGTTTGCCGCCAGAATGGGTCGATAGTTCGCCTGCTGTGCGCATCGATCCCGGCATGCGAACGCCAGTGACGCTGTTTGTCCATGTCCCGGAATCCAGTGCGAGCCGTGCGGGATCATATGCGGTCTCCGTTCAGGCATTTGCCGCCGAACTGCCGACACTGATGTTCGAAGCGTCGCTGGAATGGCGGATTGCTCCGTTTCTGGCGGGAGAACTGTCGATTGCGCCAAAGCGCGCCCGAGACCGCGACCAGGCGGTGTATACTGTCACGCTCCGTAACAACGGCAATATTCAGGCATCGTATGCGCTCAGCGCAATGGATGAGCGTCAGGAACTGGGATTCTCGTTCACACAGGAGCGTCTGACCGCCAGACCGGGCGAAACGGTCGAAACATCGCTGACCGTCGTTGTTGAACGGCGTGTATTTGGTTCGGAACGACAGTACCCTTTCACTGTACAGGCAATCGAGACCGATGTGCAGCAGGCGCTGCGGGAGACCCTCAGCGCGCAGGCGCAGTTTGTGCAAACGTCGATGTTTCCGCTCTGGTGGATACCGCTCGCACTCACATTGCTGCTACTGGCGCTGCTGTGCGGTTTTGCCGCATTGCCAGCGTCGCTTGCCGGAGCGCTGCCGGGGTATGGCATCTTTACCGCGCCGACCGAACTGCCGGATACGCGCGCAACGGCAGCAGTCGAAGCGACTGCAACTGTCCAGCAGTTGCAACGCATCGAGCAGGAAGGGCAGGCGACCCTTGCGGCGCTGGCGCAAACGGCGACTGCTGCGCCGGCAGATCAACAGGTGGAACTCCAGGCGACGCTGGTCGCGCAGTTCGCCACTGCGACTGCGATTGCACTTCAGTTTACAGCGCTGCCAACGCTTCCGCCGCCGACAGACGCGCCATTTGCGACCGTTCCGCCAGGTACATCGCCAGCGCCAACGGTCACCCGGCCTGCCGGCGCTTCAGCACCAACGATGACACCGACACACACCCGCACGCCAACCCCGGCGCCGACCCAGACGCCAGCGCCAGGGCTGCCCGAACTGAGCATCGATGATGCTTCGGCACAACGCCGGACAGTCGGCGAGACGACGATGACTTTCACCGTGCGCCTGTCAACCGGCAGCGCTGTACCTGTGAGCGTCGAATACACGACCGAAGATGACACAGCCCGGGCAGGCATCGACTATCGCAGCGTCAGCGGCACGCTGCTGTTCAATCCTGGTGAAACCGAACGTGTGATCGTCGTGCAGGTGCTGCCAGACTCCACAACCACGACCGACCGACGGTTCCGCGTGGTGCTGACCAGCGCTGCGGGGGCGAATTTCGCCGATAATGCCGCAGTCGGTACGATTCGACCGGCGGCGGGGATTGCAACTGCCACTCCGACAGCCACATTCGCTCCTACGTCGACGCCAACCAATACCAGTACGCCGTTACCCGGCGCTACCGCCACGCCGTCCAGTACGCCGGCGCCAACGGTTACGCCGACCAATACGCGTACACTGACACCGCTGCCGACGGTCACGCCGACCAATACGCCTACACCGACACCGCTGCCGACGGCTACACCCACCGATACGTTGACGCCGACCCCCACCGAGACACTGACGCCAACGCCTACCGAAACGCCAACACCGACGCCAACCGAGACTCCTGAGCCGGTCACTCTGACCCTGACTGCGCCTGCGTCGGTCACTGTCACTGGAGGCGCCAGCGCACCGTGGACGAATATTGCCGGGGTGGTCATCGGTGGTGTGCCAAGCGGCGATAACGTCACCGTTCAGTTGAGCATTGCGGGCATAATACCGTCAAATAATGCAGGAGAGATGCGCATAACCGGAACCGGAGGGTTTGATCAGACGTCGGCAGTGCGGACATTTACCACAACGCTTTTCGATGCGAATGATCGGTTGACGCGGCTCCAGTACCGTCGCGGCGTGACGGGCACAGCGCGCATGACAATCGTCGTTACGCATCTGGGGAGCGGGCAGTCGCGCACGGTTGAGATCATGCTGCTTATTGATGCGCCATAACATTTCTGTCAACGTTTCAGGAGGTATGCGTCGTGCCCGATACCAGCCCATCCAACACCTCTGATGATCGGCCTGCGCCGCTGCCTGGCGATGGATCACCGCAGATCGTCGTGACCGATGCGCAGAGTGGCTCAGTTCGCGTGATCGCGCTGACGTCCGCCGGGATAGTGGCGGGCCGGTTGGCAACCAATTCACTCCAGCTCGACGCACCGGTCATCTCGCGCACCCACGCGCGGATCGATTGGGATGGCAGCCGCGTGACGATTACCGATCTGGGATCCAGGATCGGCACGCGATTGGGGCACAGACGTCTGTCACCTCAGAGTCCGGAGGTGTGGACGCCGGACCAGGAGGTGCATATCGGTCCGTACATGTTGCGCCTGCAGATTGGCACAGCGTCGTCTGCCAGACCATCGCCGGATGCGCCTGCCGATCTTCACGCTGCACCAACCCAGCGGGTCGCCGGCGGCGCTCCAGGGGGATTGGCGCTTGCCCTCTCGCCTGCGCAGATGGCGTTGACCCTGACCCCCGGCGAACTGACCGATGTCGAGGTGCGCGTCACAAACCGAACTGATGCCCCGCTGACAGTTGCGCTTTCGCTCGAGGGTTTGCCTGAGTCGTGGGTGGAACCGGCGCCGACGCTGCGCGTGCCGCCGTTTTCGATGAAGACGACCGGTATGCGGGTACAGGCGCCGGCATCACCGGAGAGCGCGGTTCGACCGTATGACGTGCGTTTGCGCGCTGTGCCGCAGGAAGACCCGTCCGCTGCCGCCGAACTGGCGCTGGAATGGCGGGTGGCGCCGTTTCTGGCAGGCGAGATGAGTGTATCGCCGCGTCGTGTACGTGGACGTGACCAGGCGGTGGTCACTGTGCATCTGCGCAATAACGGCAATACTCAGGCGGCGTACCATTTGCGCGCAGGCGATGAGCGTCAGATGGTCAGCGCGACATTTACCGAGGACTCTATCACGCTTGCGCCGGGAGAAACGGCAGAGACGCCTCTGACGATTGCGGCATCTCGTCGCGCGTTCGGCGGTGATCGCGCGCATACGCTGACTATCGAGGTCGAGGAGCGAGATGATATTCACGGTTCACCATCCCGCACCCTGCGTGATGAAGTCCGTTTCGTGCAGACAGCACTGCTGCCGGTATGGTCGCCGCTGGCGCTCCTGGTTGTATTCTTCCTGCTCTATGGGCTGAATGTTCCGTCAGCAGTATGGTCTGCTGTGCCCGGCAGCGGCTTCCTTGCCGGCGCCCAGGGCGGTAACATTGCCGCCGAGTCGGCCCGTATCGCAGCACGCGCGACACAGCAGGCATTTCAGGGGCAGACGGCGCTTGCTGCGGCGGAAGCGGCGCTTGTGGCAACGCAATCCGCCGTAGCAGCATTGCCGACCGAACAACAGGCAAGCGCACAGACGGCGCTTGCCGCAGCGTTTCAGGCGACGGTCACATCGCTGGCAGCGGTGCAAACCGCAGAAGCGCAGGCGCTGGCAGCCACCGGCGCGGCGCTCGAAGCGCAACTGACGCAAACTGCTGCAACCCAGGGGGAGTCGACAGCGGCTGCCGCTGCGCCAACCGCTGGCGCGCCCTCTCCTGCCGCGCGCCCAACGGCAACGCCCTCTCCTGCCGCTGCCACGCCGCGTCCGACAACGACTGCAGCTCCTTCGCCAACAGCGGTGCTCCAGCCAACGACTGTTGCTGCAGCCAGCAGTGAGGTCGATCCTGCATCGATTGCTTTTGGCAGCATCAAAAAAGGTACGACCAGCGCGCCGCGCACGCTCTTGCTGAAGAATACCGGCACTGCGCCGCTGACGATCAATGAGATCGTGATCGGCGGCGTCAATGCGACCGATTTTGCACGCATCAGCGGCGCCGATAACTGTGGCGCCGCGCTGGCGCCAGGCGCCTCATGCACCATTACCCTGACCTTCACGCCGGCAACGGCCGGGCAGCGTACCGGTCAACTCCGGATTGAAACCTCGTCTGCCGGTGGGGTCTTGCTGGTGAGTCTGAACGGGGCGGGAACCGATATTCCGGAAGTAGCCTCGATCGTGCGAGTCGGCAATAGCCCGACCAATGCCGCAAGCGTTCAGTTTCAGATCAATTTCAGCGAAGCGGTCAAAGGCGTTTCGGCGTCGAACTTCAGTCTCGTTACTCTCGGTGGTGCGGTTGGCGCCAGCATTGCGTCGGTATCGCCTGCCAGCAGTGCGTCAACCAATCAGTGGACGGTAACAGTGAATGCCGGCGGCGGCAACAAGACCATTCGGCTCGATTTTGTCAACAGCAATGGTGTGACCAACGCCGATGGCAATGTCGTGGAAAAACTGCCGTTCAACGCTGGCGACCAGATTGTCATCGATACGACGCCGCCAGCTGTCGCGCTGGGGAATACGCCGCCGCCACTGACGAACAATCCAGCGGCGCCATTTACGTTCAGCGGCAGCGACGATGTCAGTTCCAGCGTCACCTTCGAGTGTCGCATCGATAACGCCAGTTTCGCGCCCTGCACCAGTCCATTTACACCTGCCAGTCTTGCTGATGGCAGCCGTACCTTCAATGTGCGCGCGCGCGACCAGGCAGGGAATATCAGTCAGCCAGTAGCGTATACGTGGACGATTGATACGGCGCCGCCAGACACAACAATCTCTGGCGGTCCGGCCAACGGCAGTACAACCGGACCAACCGTCACGTTTACGTTTACTTCCGAACCTGGAGCAACATTTCAGTGTCGGGTTGATACCGGATCGTTCAGCGTATGCACCAGCCCATTCACGATCACCAATCTGACCGATGGTTCACGCACCTTCAACGTGCGCGCCATCGATGCAGCCGGGAACATCGATGCCACACCAGCGAGTCGCACCTGGACGGTCGATGCGACTCCTCCTGATACAACGATCACTGGAGGTCCCCCAGAAAGCAGCACGACAGCTTCAACTGTCAGTTTCACCTTTTCGTCGGAAGCGGGCGCGACGTTCCAGTGCCAGGTGGATGGCGGATCGTTCACCGGCTGCACCAGTCCGTACACCATCACCAGTCTGACCAACGGTTCGCATACGTTTCGTGTGCGCGCGATCGATGCGGTGGGCAACATCGATCCGACACCGGCGACACGGACATGGACGGTTGATGCCATCCCGCCAGATACGTCGATCCTCAGCGGACCGACCGGCGTCATCAGTTCAACGACGGTGACATTTACCTTCAACGCTTCCGAGACAGCGACATTCCAGTGCCGGTTGAATGCCGGATCATTTACCAGTTGCACCAGCCCGCACGTGATCAGCGGTCTGACAAACGGATCACAGACCTTTGAGGTGCGTGCGATCGATACGGTGGGCAATATTGACTCAACGCCAGCGACGCGCACCTGGACGGTCGATACGCAGCCGCCGGAAACGACGATCACCAGCGGTCCGGCCAACGGCAGCACGACCGGTCCCTCGGTGACGTTCAACTTCACCTCGTCCGAACCTGGCAGCACCTTCGAGTGCAGTGTGGATGGCGGATCATTTCTGCCCTGTTCTTCACCGCAGAACCTGTCGCTGCCGGACGGCGCGCGCACCTTTGCAGTGCAGGCGATTGATGCGGTGGGGAACGTTGATCTAACCCCAGCAACCAGAAACTGGACGGTGGACGCCATCCCGCCAGCAGTGACGAGCGTGACTTCGTCTACGCCAAACGGAACATACGGTGTTGGCGCAACCATCACTATAACGGTCAACTTCGGCGAAGCGGTCATTCTGTCCGGTGGACAGTTACAGGTTCAGTTGAACACCGGCGTTACTATCGCTATTGCCCCATTCAGCGGCGTCAGCGCCGGTGGAACCTATGTGGTTGGAGCAGGACAGAATACTTCTGATCTCAATTCTCTGTCTCTGACTCTGACTGCAGGCGCCACATTGCGCGATGCTGCAGGGAACAACGCGATCCTGACCATTCCATCAGGACAGTCGCTGGCGGATTTACACGCTATTGTGATCGACACGACCCCGCCTCCATCACCAAACGTCACCAGTCCTGTCAGTGCGACTACTGTGGCATCCACGACCGTAACGTTCAATATTCAGGGAACCGCCGAAGCAGACAGTCTGGTTGAAGTGTGGAATGATGCAAACAACAACAATAGCATCGACTCAGGCGAAAGTGTGGTTGCATCGCAGCAGTTGACCGGTGGCGGAACAAGTTTCAACATAAGCGTGAATCTTACGACTGGCGATAACAATTTTGTCGTCACTGCAACCGATGCTGTCGATAATCGTTCCGCTCCAGCCGATGTCCCGACGATTACCAGGAGTCCGTGAGAGTGGAGGTCTGGTATGGCAGTTCGTATGCCGGTACGCCATCATCACGCGGGCGAATCTTGCCGCGCATAACGCCGGATTCTGGATTATCGAGCGTATCTGAAGGTCGTAATTCGGCTATAATAGAGTATCTCCTGTTTCTGTAACGAGAGCCGCTTTCATGCCTGACTCTGCAGCGAATGAGCAGACGATTGGCGCCTATCGCCTGGATGATCAACTGCGTCTCGATAATGCAGGCGTTGTCTATCGCGCATTTCACACGCCCACCGGTCAAGTGGTGGCGATCCGGGTGCTGCCGCCTGACCGGGTTGCAGCGCCTGGCTTCCGTGAGCGCTTCGAACGCGAGATGCGCGCCGTTGCTGCGCTGTACCATCCCCACATTGTCGAGTTGTATGAGTCGGGGGTTAATGAGGGACGCGCCTTTATTGTCAGCGAATTTCCATCGGGCGGGTCGCTGCAGGATCTGCTGCAGAAACGTTCACTGCCGCTGCGTCTGTGCATCGAATTTGCGCGCCAGATTGCCGTGGCGCTCAGTGCGGCGCATGCGCGCAGGGTCATCCATGGCGCGCTCCAGCCGGAAAGTATTGCGCTCTTCCCGGAGTCTGGCGGCGGATATCTGCTGAAAGTCGGTGATTTTGGCATTGCGCGCCTGATTGCTCCCACGGCAGCCAGTCCAGCCGCCTATCGCGCGCCGGAGCAGCGCGCCGGCAGTGAACCTGAACCGCGCACTGATTGCTATGCGCTTGGTGCGCTGCTGTACGAAATGATCGTTGGTTCGCCTCCGCCGCTCACTGCCATTCCGCCGTTGCGTCTGGTGCGTTCCGACGCGCCTGCAGAGATTGAGGCGCTGGTTGGGCGCTGCCTGGCGCCCGCGCCAGCCGACCGTTTTGAGCGCATGAGCGACCTGGCAGAGGCGCTCGAAGCGCAGGCGGCAGCCATCGGTGAACGTATTGCGGCTGGCGCGGCTGGCGCCGCTGGCGATGTGACGATCATCGAGTCGCGCCCTGCCGCCGATGACGTGACGATTGCTACGCCCGCCGAAACACGTGCGCCTGCTGATGTCACCATCATCGCAATACCGCCGGCGGCGCCATCCGCCGCAACGCCCGCAAGCGACGTTCCGTCAGATGCGGAGCTGGCTGCGGACGCAGAAACGATGATCGAACCGGCGCCGCCGGCGGCTTCCGTCGCGACGGCGCTCAGAGGGGAAGAGCGCGAGTCTGTGGTGGAAGGACCGCCCGTATCCGCCGAAGAGGCGATCGCGGCGCCATCCGCCGCAACGCCCGCAAGCGACGTTCCGTCAGATGCGGAGCTGGCTGCGGACGCAGAAACGATGATCGAACCGGCGCCGCCGGCGGCTTCCACTGCGACGGCGCTCAGAGGGGAAGAGCGCGAGTCCGTGGCGGACGCGCCGCCAGCATCCACCGCAGAGACGGTGATCGAACCGGCGCCTGTCAGCGCCGTCGCTGATGCAACTGCGGCGCTGATCGCGGACGCAACGCCGCCTCGAACCCTTCCGGCTGACGTTTCTGGCGCATCAGCGCCGCCAGAAACGCCCGACGAACTGCAAACCGTTCTGCCCGAACCACTGTCGCACGCTCCAATCGCTGCTGGCGCTGCGGAAGCAGCACCGGTCGTTCCGCCCGACGAGGCGCTGACCATTCTGCCAGAACCGACGCCGGCGGTCAGCACGCCTCTGCCACAGGTTTCAGCCACGCAGTCGCTCATGATCGCGACGCCGCCTCCTGGTTTTCCGGTGCTTCCACCGCCGTCGAGTATGCCGCAGGTTCAGGTGCTCGACAACAACGGCGCTCCGTTGCACCTCGTCAGCCTGACCGGTGATGGACTGGCAATTGGACGAGCGGAGAGCAATGATCTGGCGTTGCCTGATGAGAGCGTTTCCGAAGAACACGCATTTCTTGATTGGGATGGGCGGCAGGTGACGATTACCGACCTTGGATCGAAAAATGGCACGTTTGTTGCCGGCGTGCGTTTGCCGCCCCAGGATCGGTATCCCTGGCAGGGTGGCGCTCCGGTGCGTATCGGAGTCTACTGGCTGCGGCTGGTTCCACCGCTGATGCAGGCGGCAAGTGTGGTGGCGCCGGTTGCCTATGGCGTTCCCGGTCCTACCGCTGTCGCGGCGCCGCCGCAACCGGCGCCGGTTGTTCAGCCAACGGCGCCAGCGCCTCGTCCAGCGGCGCCGGTGACGCCGAGTTTTGGCGCACCCGTGCTGACACCACCCTCCGCTGCTGCGCCGCAGGGCGGGATTACGCAAATGCCGGCGCCCGACGACACCCGCAGTGCGTCGCCACCACCGGCAACATCACCATCGCCTGGCGGCGCTGCTCCGGATGTGATCGGCGTGACCCAAACGCCATTCAGTTCGAACCGCTATGGCGTCGAACTTGAACAGGATGTCATGACCCTTACTCCTGGCATGCCGTCCGTGTTGCGCATGACGCTTCATAACTACAGCGATGCTGTCGATCATCTGCGCGTCGAGGTGCAGGGTGTGCCCGAAACCTGGATTCAGGGTCCGCTGCCGGAACCGCAACTGTTGCCGAACGGTCGTGCGCCGGTTGCACTGAATATCAACGTGCCACGCACACCGGAGAACCGCGCCGGACCGTACCCCGTCACGGTGTATGCCCGCTCTCGCAGCCGCCCGAATGAAGCGGGCGTGGCGCAGGCAACCTGGAATGTGCAGGCGTTTACCGAACACCGCCTGGAATTGAAGCCGCGCCGTGTTGCCGGCTGGCGCAGGGCAGGATACAACCTGACTCTGACGAACGCCGGAAATACGCCGATGCGCTATACACTGACCGGGGAGGATGACGAACAGGCGCTGGCGTTTAATCTGGGGGAGGATGCCGTAGCGCTCGAACCCGGCGCTGCTCTCAGGCATCGCCTGGTCGTGCGCGGTCCGATCCGCTGGTTTGGGTCGCCCCAACCGCGCAGTTTTTCGATCCACGCGCGCACCGAAAAACGTTCGGAAACACAAACATCATCGGCGCAGTTCGTGCAGCGCGCACTGATACCGCCATGGCTCATCCCAATCGCGCTGCTGGCGTTTCTGGCGATTGTCTATTTCGTGACGCGCCCGCCAGTGATTCGCAACCCGCGCTTCGAGGTTTCGCCACAAATCGCCGGTCAGCCGGCACGCCTGATCTATGAAATCGACAATGCGCAGCGGGTCGAGTTGTTGCCGCTTGGCGTCCAGGCGCCGGCTGCATCGGGTCGCCGCACCTTCGAGTTTCTCGACGCGACGGCTATTCCACCCGATCTGAGCATTCTGGCGGTCAGCCGGTTTGGTATCCGCGCGGAGGCATCGGTGGCAGTCGCTGTTGTCACTCCAACCCCGACCCCACAACCAACCCCAACGCCACCGCTGCCAACTGTGGCGCCAACTGCAGAACCGCTGCCCCTGCCGACCGAGGCGCCGCCGCCACCCGCGCCGCCGCCACTTCCGCCTGCGCCGCCAGCAGCAACGCCAACGCCAGAAGTTTCGCTGGCGGAACTGGTACGCTTCGAGTGCCGGTCGGGTGATCGGATTGTGCTGACCGGCATCGGGCCGCCGCGCGAGTCGTTTCTGCTCTACTTCGGGAGGCGCGCTGTGAGTGGAGGAAGCGTGGCGCCCAACGGCGTCTACCGGATCGATATGCTGGTCGGTCCTGAACGTCCAGGCGAGTATCCAGTCAGCGTCCGATTGCGTCTGAATGATCGCCCGCTTCCGATCCGCACCTATCAGTACGGTGCCGATCAGCCGGTGAGTCTGGCAGGCGTTGCTCCGACTGCAGCGCCAATCGAGTTGATGTGCGTTGTGCCGCGTGCAAACCCGACGCCAACAGTAGCGCCCTGAGTGAAAGTTTGATGACCGTGGGTGCGCGGGCGTCTCGCCCGCATCCGGTCGCGGTTCGACAGCCGGAGTTGCCGGGTGCGCGGGCATCTCGCCCGCATCGGAAGTGCCGGGAATGCGGGTGTCTCGCCCGCATCAGAAGTGCCGGGAATGCGGGCATCTCGCCCGCATCGGAAGTGCCGGGAATGCGGGTGTCTCGCCCGCATCGGAAGTGCCGGGAATGCGGGTGTCTCGCCCGCATCGGAAGTGCCGGGAATGCGGGTGTCTCGCCCGCATCGGAAGTGCCGGGAATGCGGGTGTCTCGCCCGCATCGGAAGTGCCGGGAATGCGGGTGTCTCGCCCGCATCGGAAGTGCCGGGTGCGCGGGCATCTCGCCCGCATCGGAAGTGCCGGGTGCGCGGGCATCTCGCCCGCATCGGAAGTGCCGGGAATGCGGGTGTCTCGCCCGCATCGGAAGTGCCGGGTGCGCGGGCATCTCGCCCGCATCGGAAGTGCCGGGTGCGCGGGCATCTCGCCCGCATCGGAAGTGCCGGGAATGCGGGCGTCTCACCCGCATCCGCGCGCAGTGTTGCGTCAAAGCGCACCTGTAATCAAAAATGGCAACTACTGCTCCGGATAGGTCTCGAGCATCTCCCTGACCGCCGCCAGAAATGCGTCGGCGGTCGCACCATCACAGGCGCGGTGGTCGAACGTTAGCGACAGGTAGCACATCGGACGGATGACGATCGCATCGCTCCCCTCGTGCGTCACCACGATTGGACGTTTGACGACTGCACCGACCCCAAGGATGCCGCTCTGCCCGCGGTTGAGGATCGGCGTGGCGAACAGGCTGCCGCCGACGCCATGGTTGGAGATGGTGAACGTTCCACCTTCGGTATCCTCCGGTTGCAATCGGCGCGTGCGCGCCCGTTCGGTCAGGTCGTTCAGCGCGCGTGCAATGCCGGACAGACTCTTTTCGTCGGCGTCGCGCAACACCGGCACGATCAATCCGTCATCGAGGGCGACTGCCACCCCGATGTTGATGCGCCGGTAGGTGATGATTCCTTCCTCAGTGAAGCGTGTGTTCAATGCCGGGATACGGCGCAGCGCTGTCGCAACCGCCTGCACCACATATGCTGTCAGGGTCAGCCGTATTCCCTGCCGCTCAAAGGAGGCGCGATGCCGGTCGCGGTGCGCCAGCACACGCCCCATATCGACTTCGAAGACCGTTGTCGCCTGTGGGGCGTCGCGCAGCGAGCGCACCATATGATCGGCAATCACACGGCGCATGGTCGTCAGCGGCGTCAGGGTTGCGTCGTCAGGCAGCGGCTGAACAATCGGCGTGCGCTGGGTCGCCGGTGGAGCGGGCAGCGTCTGGGGGATGGATATGGTGGCAGGCGCCTCGTGCACTGGAGCAGCAGGAGGCTCTGGCGTTGCAGCAGGCGTGCTCAGAGCAGCGGCAGTCGCACCCTGCTTCTGCGTCTCAATATAGCGCAGCACGTCCTTCTTGCTGACGCGCCCGCCTGCGCCAGTGCCGCGGATCTGACTCAGATCGATGCCATGCTCGGCAGCCAGACGCGCAACGACCGGGGTGATCGGCGGACTATTCCCACGACGCACATTCATGGGTTCTGGCGCTGTTGACGTTGTTGCCGCTGCTGTCGGTATTATTGCCGCTGCAGTCGGTTGCACCTCCGGTGCAACATCTGCCTGTTCTTCCATCGTTTCGCCGATGCGCGCCAGCAATGCGCCGACCGGCACCGTAGAGCCTTCGGGAGTGATGATTTCGAGCAGAACACCCTCAGCGATCGATGTCACTTCAGTCGAGACTTTATCGGTCTCGACTTCTACCAGCGCCTCGAAGCGCTCGATGCGGTCGCCGACGCGCTTGAGCCAGCGACCAATCGTGGCTTCGGTCATGCTTTCGCCAATCTGTGGGAGCACGATATCAACCGTCATGGTTGCATTCCTGAAGATTGCTGCCCCCCGCTTGCAGGGGGATAGAGGAGGCACGCGACCCTATCGAATATCGGCGATGCGAACGGCGGGTGTTGCCCGATTGGGGTACGGTGACGCCGTACCCTGACGGAGTTCGTGGTCTGCCAGAACAATCCACTCTTCCCGCATGGGCGAGTGTTGCCTGTTGTAAGCGCCGATAAACGTCCTCCAAACCCCGCTTGCGAGGAGGGATACAGGAGGTATGCTATCAATATCGGCTATTCTGAAAGACCCGCACACCTGCATCACACCGCCTGAACGCAATTATAGCAGAAGGAGGTGTGTCGTCCTGCGCCTGCTAGGGCTGGAGCACTGCCACCTCGAAATGCATGCCGTCGAGTCGGGGGAAATGCCCGCCCCAGTAGAACCCGAAGTATCGCGCAATTGCAGCGAGTTCACGCACCGACCCGCGCTGACCGACCAGCGCGGGGACGGCATTCAGCCCATTGAGGTTGGTTGCAGGGTCGTAGTTGATATCGAACGCCGTACCAAACGCATGGTTGCTCAGGCTGTTGGCGGTATCGTCCTTGCGCCCGCGGATAAAGCGCGGGCTGTACGACCCATTCCAGATGATCACGCGATCAAGCAACCCTGCCTCCTCCCACGCCTTCCACAGCCGCAGCAACTGGTTGACCGCCAGGCGATGCCAGCGCACTGCGCCGTTGGCAGGCGCGCCGCGAATAGCGCGCCCAACCAGCTGCGGTATCTGAACGGTCACGATATTGTCCTGCTCCCATGTTCCCAGAATGCGGATGCCGTCCCGGTCGCGGCTCGGATCGGGCACAAACTCGTAGGCGCCGAAGAGCGCCTGACGCTGTGCTGCCGTAATCAGTGGCTTGAAATCGGGCGGCGGGGGCCATTGCGGGCTGCTGCGATCGCCGGGTGGCATTGAGAAACCGCCAGCCGGCATGATCACGGTGCGGGTAACGGCGGGTTCGACAACCGGCGGCGGCGTGGATGGTTTTGGTTGCCACTGTTCGACCTGCAGCGGCCGCGCCAGTTGACTCTGGCGCCGGATCAGTCCGTTGCCAATGCGGTAGAGGGTGTCGAGGGCGAAAACCTGAATGGTGAGCGGCGTTCCCTGGAACGTCTTCTGACAGACATCGGTCAACGGCGCGCCGATGCGGGCCGCTACCGCCTCCTGATAAAACGGCGACGATGGGTCATACGGCACGCCGCTTGCCTGGTACGTTTCAGCCCACAGACGATCGCGCAGCGGACCGGCTGGCGTTTCGCTGAGCCGGCGCACATCGTTCCAGCTGGTCTTCGTTTCGGGGTTGGCGATGGGGGTGTACAGCGTGTCACAGCAGAAGACCTGCATCGAATACTGCTGCCCCTCGATCGTAATCCGGTAACTGCCGCTCAGCGGCGGACCCAGTTGCTGTTCTGCCGCCAGGCGATGAAATGCCCATCCCGGGTTGAACTGTGTATTCCCATTCTTCGATTTGCCCGCAGCAATTCCGGCCATGAATCCCGATTTCAACAGCTCGAAGGCAAGCGTTCCAGGAGCGGGGAAGTTACCCGCGATCAGCGCACTCAGCGATTGCACCTCCGCCCACTTTTCCCCTTCATTGAACGCAGTGTCGCGTGCAAAGTGCTGATAGTTGTACTGGCGTCCGTTGACGGTCAGCCAGGCGGATCGCGGCGAGCCTGGCGCAACTGGCGCGCCGAAGCCGTGCTTTGCGGCATGCAGGTGAAACGCGGCGCCGATATTGAAGCCGCCAGCCCGCCCTGCGGCTTCGTTCTGCAGAAACAGCCAGAGTGATCGTTGCTGCTCCGGTGTGGTATCGAGCGCCGGTATTCCGAGCAATGCTGTCGGTGGCGCTGCGGGCGCCGGCGGCAATTGAAAAGGAGAGAGCGTCCCGTAGACTATGCCTGATCGCGGCGGCGACCAGGACAGCAACGCCGCCTCAGCCAGCAGATCGTATCGATGCTGAATGCTCAGCGTCAGATCGCGCAGCGCGATCACCTGCTCAGGCGGACGCTCTGCGCGCGGCGCGCCTTCGATGGCGACACCGATGCTGATCCGGTCGATATTGCGTATGCGCCCAAGCTTCGCCAGACCGCTGTGACGCGCCGCGCGCGCTTCATCGACCAGTTGCGTGATCGTTCCATCGACGGCGACGTGGTAGTGGGGCGAGCGGGTGTTGGCAGGCGCCGTAAACCGGGCAATCGCCTGTTCGGCGGGGATCGGAACATAGTGGAAGACGATCAGGGTGATCGCCATGCCACGCCGTGACTCCGTTGCGGATGATGGCGCCTCGCGGCGTTGAATGGCGGGTGACGTGATCATCATCGTACCTCCACATACAGGCGCGACAACATATCGAGGCATTCTCCTCCGTCGTGTGACACAAAATGATACCATACGATGGTGAACATCGAACGTCGTTCCACGTTCGCACGTTCCGAGACCCTTGAGGTCGTGGCGTCCACGGGTCAGGTGTGTGCATCGTCTCATCCCGCTGACGCGGTGCGCCGGCAGTGCCCGGTCCCCGGCGGCGCGTCGTTCCACATTCCACGTTCCGAGACCCTTGAGGTCGTGGCGCCCACGGGTCAGGTTTGTGCATCGTCTCATCCCGCTGACGCGGTGCGCCGGCAGCGCCCGGTCACCGGCGCACGACCTCAAGGGTCGGGCGCGTCGTTCCACGTTCGCACGTTCCACGTTCCACGTTCAACCGTTCCCGTCCATCGCGCATTGACCCCGGCGCCCCATACCTCGCCCCGGACCGGCGTCGCCGGGGGATGCCAGAGATCGGCGACATCGGTCGCTATCAGCAGCTGTCCGAATGTAGTCGGGATGAACGTCACACGGCGCAGACGCCGGCTGGGAATAGCCACCGGCAGGTGTAGCAGCCGACCCACAGAAAAGCGATAGTAGCGCAGAGAAGCGCGCGGGTGCCGCGGCTCATCGGGGATCAGTTCGCAGCGGCATGCCAGATCGACGGCGTGTACTGCCGCCAGATAGCGAACCGACCAGCGTTCAGGCCCGAACGCTGCTGTCTGGTAGAACGCCAGATACCCGACGGCGAGCGGCACGCGCGCCCGGCCAACCGGTATGCGGTACCATCCTTCGGCGCGCACCCGTTCGAGATCCGCCGGGCGCGTTATCACGCAGACGAGCACCGGCGCATCGGCGGGAATGTCATCGAGCGACAGGTCGCCTGAGCGATCAGGATGCATCGTTCCTCCTTCCATGCATTACCCGTGGCACAACGGTCGCCCGACCCACACGCTCCACACTCAGACTCAGAATTGAACAAGCCGCATGCGCACGTCCGCCAGAGCGCAGTGCAGTGCCATTCCAGCAATCGACTGTCCGAACATCTGCAATCTGAAATGGTATTATACCGATTGGAATTGAACAAGCCGCATGCGCGCGCTCATCAGAGCGCATCACAACGCCATCGCAGCAATCTCCAATCCAAAATCTGCAATCTGAAATGGTATTACTCCACCAGTAGAGCGCACTCCGGCGCGTAGCGGCGCAGGTCGTCGCGCAACCGCAGGAGCGCCAGATCGCCCGCTTTGGCTTCGAGCATGATATCGAACGGCGGCAGCCCGCGCGCCGCTGCCAGAAATGCTGCAAACTCGAACGGGTTGATAAAGTCGCTGTGCTGCCCGGGGCGTGGCGCCAGCACCTGTGGCGCGCCTCGCACCACCGGCTTGAGGTGCGCCTCGGTGCGCTGGGTGCTGAAGTGAACCTCTGGACGCACGCCAGGCGCCCACGTCGCCAGCGCGAGACCCAGCCCTTCGCTCAGCCCGATCCGCTCCGGGTTGCGCAACTGAAAGTGCAGCGCATCGAAGACAATCGGAATGCCGGTGAAGCGGTGGAGCTGCAATGCGGCGAATAACCCGAAACGATCGCCATCGTGCTCGACAGCGATGCGGCGCTGCGCTGCAGGCGACAACCGCTCGAAACGAACGGCGAACCGCTCGATGGCAGCCGCGCCGTCGCTCCCCTCGCCGCCGATGTGGAGCACGATCACGCTCTCCGGACCGGCGCCAAGCGCGTCGAGCAGCAGCGCCAGCGACTCGATGTGCGCCAGCGCGCGCGCTGCAGCATCGTCGCTCGCGTTACCCAGTGCGATGCCTGGCGATGGGTGCATGCTGAGCCGGATTGCCAGGGTACGGATATGGGCGCGAGCCTCGTCGATCATGGCAGCGACGCCGGCGATCTGATCGGCTGCAGAACTGCCTGTTTCCTCCGGCGCCAGCAGATCATCGGGGAGCCGGTAGAAACGGATGTGGCGCGCCTGCAGATAGCGGAGCGCCTCGATGATCCAGAGCAGACGCAGGCTCAGGTGTGCACGGGCAATCGATTGCTGCGCGTCAGCCTGAAACAGCCGGTCGCATCCCAGGATTTTGCTGATGCCCAATGAAATCATCGCCGCATCCTTACACGTTTTCGTTTATTATATCCGTTTTCGTGTGAGTGTCAAGCGCCTTGACGCCAGATTGCCACGCTGGTATACTCCCGGTTGCGATGAGGAATACGGGGTGTGACTATGGGTGAAGCGCAGGGTCCGGTGCGGGTGCGATTTGCGCCCAGCCCAACCGGGTATCTCCATATCGGCGGTGTGCGCACGGCGCTGTTCAACTGGCTGTTTGCCCGGCACTATGGCGGGCAGTTCATTCTGCGCATCGAGGATACCGACGAAAAGCGCTATGTGCCCGGCTCAGCCGATGACCTGATGGCATCACTGCGCTGGGTGGGCATCGCGTGGGACGAAGGTCCTGATATTGGCGGTCCGTATGCCCCATATGTGCAATCGCTGCGCCATGAGGCGGGGATCTATCGCCCATTCATCGAGCAACTGCTCGAAAGCGGGCATGCCTATCTGTCGTTCACAACCGAAGAGGAACTTGAACGCATGCGCGCGGAGGCGTCGGCGCGCGGCGTCAAAGCCTTCCGTTTCCGCGGTCCCGAGCGCGACTGGTCGCTCGAACGACAGCGCGAGATGGCGGCGACCGGTCGTTCGTACACGGTGCGTCTGAAGACGCCGACCGAAGGCGTGACGGCGTTTCGCGACCTGGTGCGCGGCGGTGAGCGCATCGAGTTCAGGAATGAGGAACTCTACGATATCGTTCTGGTGAAGTCGAATGGCATGCCGGTCTATCACCTGGCGCATCTGGTCGACGATCATGTGATGCGGATCACGCACGTGCTGCGCAGTGATGAGTGGGTGGCAAGCACGCCGTATCACGTGCTGCTGTATCAGGCGTTCGGCTGGGATCCGCCCGCCTTTGCTCATCTGCCGCCGATCCTGCGCCAGGACGGGCGCGGGAAACTGTCGAAGCGCACCGATGATGTCGCTGCCAATCGTTTCTGGGAACGCGGGTATCTCCCCGATGCCATGTTCAACTATCTGGCGCTCCAGGGCTGGAGTTACGACGGATATACCGAGATCATGTCGCGTGAAGAGTTGATCGAGCGCTTTACGCTCGATCGGGTGCAGCCGTCGCCGGCACGCTGGAACCCCGAGAAACTGCTCGATATGAACGGCATCTACATTCGCCGCCTGACGACCGGGCAGCTCGCCGACGCTATTGCGCCTTTTCTGGCGCGCGCCGGTCTGATTGGGGATCCGCCGTCGCCCGATGAGCGCGCGTATCTGTTGCAGTTAACGCCGCTGATCCATGAGCGCCTGAAAGAACTGGGAGAAGCGCCGGACCTGCTGGAGTTCTTCTTCCGTGAGGTGACGTACAGTGATCCGCTGGCGCTTATCCAGAAAAAGATGGACGCGACGACGACAATTGCCGCGCTCGAGGCGGCGCACGCCCGTCTGGCGGCGCTCGATCCATGGACGCATGATCGCCTTGAAACGGAATTGCGCGCGCTGTGCGAGGAGTTGGGGTTGAAGCCGGGGCAGTTGTTCGGCGCCATTCGCGTTGCGGTGACGGGGCGCACAGTGGCGCCGCCGATCTTCGATACGCTGGTTGCGCTCGGCAAGCCGCGAACGCTGCAGCGCCTGTCCAATGCGGCATCGACCCTGTCCGCGCATGCAGGATGAACGTTCAGTCGTGAAAGTGCGCCTGAAAGTCGGCGCGCTGTTCGTTCAGCGCCTGTTCGAGTTGCGCCCGGTTGATCAATCCCATCTCGTAGGCAATCTGTCCGAATGGCAGCGTTACCCCGCTCGACTGCATGTCCCGCTGGCGTCTGACAACGCGCGCAACCTGGTCGGGGGTGAGCATGCCGCGCCGGACGAAGTACTCGCCCAGTCGCGGAACGGCATGCGTCTGCGTCTCGGGTGTTGCGCCAAGTGCGCGCTCTTCCAGCTCCTCGTATGAGACCCGATATGTCGTACCGCCGAGGGTCAACTGATCACCGGGGTTAAGACGGCTCTGCCCGCTCACCGGCATGCCGTTGAGCGATATGCCGCCGGGCGCCAGGGGGACGATGAACCAGCGATCGAAGATCTGGCGTATCTCGGCATGACGCGCGCTCAAATGGCGATCATTGAGCGTTACGTCGCACTGCGGCCCGCTGCCGATAGTGTTAGTCCGCTCGCTGACCGTGTAACGTCTGCCGATCTGAGCCCCGGTGATGGCAGTGAGAACGAGCGCTTTGACCATCGCTTTCTCCCTCGTGATAGACTGGCATGCAACGCACTGCCTGCAAACGACGCGCCCGGCATCGGACGGCGCGTCGATGCTGGTCTCATTGACGATGACCGTCGCAGCTGGATCGAAGGGAGAGGAGGGAGCGGTGCATCGGTGATGTGTGTTGATACCGTTCGATATATCACGCTCCCTAAACGTTGTCAAGAGGCAGTACATAACGATCTTTTCATTTTTCGCAATAGTGCTATACTGAGGGTCGGTCGGATAACCGCCTGGAAGGTTCCAGCCGCGGCGGAATGGATGATCGTTGCGTTTCATGACCGACGCTCTTCGATACGAATCGACAGGTGACAGGTATGACAGCAGGCGAGCCGCTTCAATGCGTCCGCATTTACCTGAGTGAGCGCGACAGCGCCGAAGGTCAACCCCTCTATCTGATCGTGCTTGACCGGTTACGGCGCGAGGGGGCATCAGGCGCCACCGTGCTGCGCGGCATCGCCGGGTTTGGCGCCGGGCATCGTCTGCGCACGGCCGGCATTGCCGATTTCAGTCAGCAGACGCCGATCATTATTGAGTGGCTCGATCGCGCCGAGCGCGTGACGCGCGTGCTGCCCGCGCTCGATGAACTGCTCGGCGAGGCGCTGATCACGATCGAAGATATCAGGGCGTATCGCGCAGCACTGCGTTCAAGCGGTCCGTTCGGCAGCCGTTCGGTTGCCGATGTTGCGCGCGGCGACCTCACAACCATTTCGCCGAATATGCCGCTGGCGGTGGCGTTCGACCGGCTGGCGCGTTCGCGCCAGCCATTGCTGGCGGTTGTCGACGGACAGCGACTGGCCGGCGTCATTCTCCCCGAAGATGCGGATCGCTTCGGCACGGCGCCGCTTGATGCGCTGGCGGAGTTCGATGATGACGAGCGTGCTGCGGCGCTGGCGCGCCTTGCCGCGCGCCCCGTGCGCGATGCCATGCGCGAGCCGCGCACGATCTATATCGAATCCCCGCTTGCCCACACGGTCAATCTGCTCGTCGAATGGGGGCTCGATGCGCTCCCTGTGACCGACAGCGAAGGACGTCTGGCAGGGGTCTTCGGGGTCGAACAGGCGCTGCGCGCTGCGCTCGACGGGGGGCAGTCCTCGAGCCATGTGCGGAATGCAGAGCCGCCGCCGCCGGTGAGCCTGATCATGCAGATGCTGGTGCCCACCGCCTCCGCCAGCGCCGATGGCGCTGCCGTCCTGCTCCAGATGCTTCAGTCTCCGGCGCGAGCAGTTGTGCTGGTGAATGGCTTCTACCCGACCGGCGCCATTTCGATCTCCGAAGCGACGCGGCGTGTACGTGAACCGTTGCGTTCCGCCTGGATTGCAGCATTGCTGGGTGACCGGTCGTCGCTGGCTGCGCTTGCCGCTGCGTCAGCCAGCGGAATGACCGCTCAGGACCTGTCGGCGGCGCCGGCGTTGATCTCATCGCACGCCAGCGAGTACGATGCCATTCGCGCGTTGCTCGAAGGAGAAGAGCAGCGCCTGGTGGTGGTCGATAGCGAAGGACGACTGGCGGGCATGGTCACACGGCGCGGTCTGCTGCGCGCCCTTGCCCAGGAAGGATAAAGGTCGCCAATGCTCATGCCCGCCGGTCGAGCACGAACGCTCCGATTTCAAGCAGAGCGCGGCGTGATGACGTTGCGGCAAACGTCGCCAGTTGCTGGTTCGCCTGTTCGATCAACCGGCGCGCTTCGTCCATGGCGCGGTCGGCGCCGCCGCTGGCGATGACTGCTGCCACGATCTGCGGCACACGCGCCGGTTCCGGACGCTGCCCATTCGCAATGGCGCGCAGCAATGGGTTGCGACTCTGCGCCACGGCGTACATGAGCGGCAGCGTCAGCGTTCCTTCACGCAGGTCGTTGCCGGCGGGCTTGCCGAGCGCTATCTCATCGCCGGTGTAATCGAGAACATCGTCAACAATCTGGAATGCCAGCCCCAGGTCGTAGCCGAAGCGACCCAGCGCTTCGATCTGCGCATCGTCGCCGCCGGCAACGGCGATCCCTGCTTTGCACGCCGCCTCGAACAGCACAGCCGTCTTGCAGCCGATCTTGCGGTAGTACTGTTCCACAGCAACCGACAGCGGCTCAATCTGCGTCACCGGGTTCAGTTCGCCTTCGACCATGGTCTGCGCTGCCGACGTATAGAATGCAATAATGCGCGGATCGGGCTCGGCAGCCAGTTCGTTCGCTGCCAGAGCAAAGAGATAATCGCCCAGCAGCAGCGCTACGTCGGCGTCCCACCGCGTATGGACGGTGACGCGCCCGCGTCGATGCCCGGCATGGTCGACCAGGTCGTCGTGGATCAACGAGGCGGCGTGTAACAGTTCGATGGCAATCGCCGGATGCAGCGCCCGGCCCGGATCATAGACCCCCAGCCGCGCGCAGAGCAGCACCAGCGCAGCGCGCAGACGCTTTCCACCGGCGGCGACCGTGTAGGCGCCAGCAGCAGCCAGCAGCGGTGAGCGCGAAACGGTGCGCGCCAGGAGCTGGCGCTCAACATCCGCCATGTCGTTGAGCAGATCGGCGCGGCGAAGAATGTCTCCCAACCCGGTCGGCATCGTGCGCGTCGTTGCAGCCGGCTCGTTCAGCCGCTGCTCGGGCACGCCGAGGTGCAAAGGGGAATGTGCCATTACGCGCACCTTTCTATGCAGCGCTGATGATTGTGAAATACTGAACAATTATAGCGCCTGCGGTATGGATATGTCAACCATCTCTGTTGCACAGTTTTTGTCTGTCTTTGCACATCTTTTGCATAGTATTATACCACGTGCACCGTTCCTGTGCGCCCATGTTCATCGTTCAACGTCTACAACGCCTTCTGGTTTTCGCGCGCGACTTCGAGCCGACCGAGGTGACACGCCTCGCTGAGGCTGACGAGGTAGGGCAAATCGTCGCCATACTCGATGACGCTGATGCTGGCATTCGTCACCCAGATGCGGTTGATCCGGTCCATATTCATCCCAAGCGCGTCGGCGACCAGGATTTTGACCACGACGTCGTGGGTCGAGACCAGCACGGTGCGCTCATTATACTCACGGAGCAGCCATTCTTTGAAGTCGAGCACGCGCTTCAGCACGTTGCTGAAACTTTCGCCTCCCGGCATCTGTGCGCGCGTCGGGTGCTGACGCCATTCGCGCAATCCGTCGCCGTAGCGCTCGATGACTTCTTCCACCAGCAGACCCTGCCACTCGCCGTGATGAATTTCGAGCAGCGCCGGCGTGGTTTGCAATGGCGCGTGCGGATGGTAGCGCGCAACGGCTTCGGCGGTCCGTGCTGCACGTTGCAACGGACTGGTGAAGATGGCGTCGAGCGGTTCGTAGCGCAGGCGTTCTGCGAGCGCTTCCGCCTGACGCAGTCCAAGATCGGAAAGCGGCGCGTCCATCTGTCCCTGGTAACGACCTTCGCGGTTCCACACGCTCTCGCCGTGGCGAATAATGATCAGGCGCATGGGATATCTCCTGTCAACTGCTCTAACACTGTTGCACCATTCAGTGGAGTCTTGCGCTATGATATAAGCGTCAGGCATTATATCAGGTATGAAACTCGAACGTCGACCATCGATCGAAACAACAGCGCAGACGCCGTCAGGACGATTGCGGGCTGCGCTCGATGCAGCCGAGGGGGTGGCAGTCAGCGCCAGGGTATCTGCGGATGATGCCGTGGCGTTTTTGCGCGCATGCGATGCGATTGAGCAGTGCATGAACGAGGTGGGAGCAGGCGTTGACATCCGTCCGGAGATGAACCGCGCCGATTTTGTGCGGGCACGCCTGCGGGTGAATGCAGCCGCAATCGTTGATGTCATCCGACGCGCCGATCGCGCTGGCGAAGTCGAAGACTGTCGCTCCTGGGCGCAGGCGCTGGCAATTGCGTCGGATCTGCGCGCCCGTCGCACGCGCCGGCTGGCGTTCGTGGGGCTCGGTGCGGTGCTGCTGATTGCGACACTGGCGTTGTTGCCGGTGATTGTTCCGGCGGAACCGGCGCCGGATACTGGGGCGATCAGCCGCGTGCTTGCGAATGAGGGCGCAGCCGCGGCGCTCGACCTGGCGCGCGCCGAGTATGAACGTTTTCCCGATGATCCCGAGGCGGCGCTCTGGCGTGGCGTGCTTGAACTGCGCGCCGGCGACCCGGCAGCGGCGGCGGACCTGTTTGAGCAGGCGCAACGGCAGGCTTCCAGTGAGATCGGGTTTCTGTTCGAGCGTGGCAATCTGCTGATCCAGGTTGAGCTGTTCGATGCCGCCGAAGCTGATGCTGCTGCGCTCATTGCGCGTCCCGACGCGCAGGCGGAAGGGTTCCTGTTACTCGGCGGCGTTCATGAGGCGCGCGGCGATCGCGCCGGAGCAATCGCCGCTTTTCAGCAGGCGGCGGATCTGGCTGCCGCCGCCAATAAGCCGCACCTCGAAGTCATCGCCAAAACGCGCCTTGGCATGGTGCTGCAGATGCTGCCCCTGGCGCCGACGCCTGATCAATCGGTGCGGTAGAGGGTGTGGTCTGCAGAGTCGGTTCCGCGCGCCGTGTCAGTAACCGTTTGTGATTCGGGGGTTCGGAGATGCTGCCACGAGTACGAATCGGCGTTGGTACGGCTTTCGCAGACGCCATGGCAAGTCGCCTCGCCGATGCAAAAAACCAAGGGTGCAAAATGTGTGAACAGGTGACTCTTTTGTCATCTTCTTCACACAAGATGGATGTAGTGATGGTACAATGGCATTCTGGTAAGAACAACTGGGAAATGGTGATCGGGAACTGAACGCCAAGACGAAGCATCGTGCAGATGCCCGAGCAAAACCTTGATTATTTACAACATCGACTGCGTGGTAGCGAGCCGAAACATCCCTGGTATTGAGTTGATGCAGTCCTGATTGTACCAAGTGTGGTCTTGTACGAATCACTTGGATGGCGTGCGCTCTGGATTGATGCCCAGCATGCACAGCGCTCAATACTAATTTGCCGATTGTTGCAGTGCCTGGCGTTCGCTCATCGGTGGTTAGACGAACCTTTGTCGTTTTCTGTTCAATCTGGTACGTGCTGCACAATGCACCATTCTGTTCAATGTCGCCTTCAGAATCGCCATCAAACTTCTGTTTCTGGTCATCATCATCGCTGGGAAGAGCACCCCGTGGCTATGTTCGCCGATGTGGGAACATCGTTCCTGGTGACTTTGTTTCAAGCGCTGTCCAGGTCCGCTGAAGTCAGCGCCTGCAAGATGTATCAATCAGAATGGTTCAGACATGGCGCCACTGAGTTTTCATATACGGCACGAGGTCACGCTGGATCGTTGCAAAGTCGTCTTGAGCGCAATTGCAGAGGGTTTGACGTACCAGCATGTTCTCCAGAGTGACCGTCAGGAGGCGCGGCTACGACATCTCGGTCTGATAACCAATCGTGAGCTCAGCGCTATCGGAAGGGCGCTGGTTCAACTATGCGGCCAGAAGCCAGCGCTGTGGGGTGATCTTTTCCATTTTCTGCATTACACACTCTGGTCGCCTGAGGAGCCGACTATCCATGCTTTTTCGTGGGTATATCGACAGTTTACACGATTGCTCTGGGAGTCTGGACAGGTGCTTGTAGATGAGAACTTTCTCAAGCCCACCGTTGGCACTATCATTGGTATGATCGAGGCTGAACCTGCCTTTGTGGATGCTATCAAGAGCAAGACCCGTACCGGAGCGGTTTCGCTGAGTACTTCAAGTCTTGCCGGTGCGCTGATCTGGCTTGCCGAGCTCCAGCCGCCGGTTATGAGTGAGCAGCAGTTCTCGCGTCGCTCGTTCTGTCCTCCTGAGTTGATGATCCTGTCCCTCGGCTGGGTCGCCCGAACCAGCGGCGGCGAGCCAGGCATCGATGTCTTGCTGTCTCCAGAACGACGTGAGGCATTGTGTACGCTCTGCCTCCTTGAACCTGCAGCGCTTGATCGAGCAATCGACTGGGCGCTCCCATTCTATGCCGGGTACGTTCGACCCGGCACGCGCGCTGGCGCCTATGGACGATTTGTACGTTTTGAGCGCTGGCCACACCTCACTGATTTGATACCGGCTGAGTTCTGACAATACCAATTTGCGGAGACAGTCCATGAATCTGGAAGGTTTGCAGGCTATTCTCGACAAAGAAGAAGTTGTTTCGACCCCTCTGGCAGCCGATCTGCTTAATCAGCCGGGACGTGTTGAGGAAGTATTTCGCCGTCACGTTCGCACGTACATCCCGCTTGGACGCACGGCAACCGGCGGTGAACAGGGTCTGAGCGTTGCAGAATTCGAGCGCCAGATCGTTCGAGACGTACGATCAGGGGGGGCGATCTGTGGCTATCTCACTGGAGAATATGGCTACGGCAAGACCAGTACTGCGCTTTATCTCTGGGAAAGGGCACACGCTGGAAATGTTCTGGCGGTGCCACCCTTCAAATTTCAGAAACTCAAGGATCTGGTTGTTGCAATCTATGGTTGGGTAAAGTATGAGCTAGATCGTACCCGACCCAGCCTTCTTCAAAAAGCCCATGAGATCTACAATGTAGCAGTTGATCGCAGTGCGCACGCATTCGCTACGCGCTACCGGATGAGCCTTGATGATGCGCAGAGGATGATTCAGGAGCAACCGGATCTGCTGCGACTTACCACATATGACTACATTCGCTTTATTGAGTCTCTGACCAGCCTGACACAGGAGGCCGGATTTGATGGCCTGCTGGTGCTGGCCGATGAGCTCCAGCAATATATCGAGCCAGCAGTCCAGGCTGGTCAGCGCGACCCGATCAGTGCTCTGTTTGATCTTATTGAAGCGATACGTAGTCGTCGTAGACAGCTTCCTTTTGGTCTGATACTGATCATTCCGCCGAAAGATTTGAGTCTGCTGCGCGACCAGCGTGGCGATCTGGTGCATCGGCTGCTTCAAACAAGCCTTGATCTCAACGCAATCTATGACCGCGGGTTTCCGCAACGTCTCTGGTATCGCCTGGCTACAACCTTCGCTTTCGAGGATCACCGTGACCGCATCATGAGCGCTGAGTGCCTCAATGCGCTAGGGCAAATTGCTGCCCGCGACGATCTGTCTGATGGACCGCGGACTGTCATCAATGCTTTTCGGCGCGCCATCAAGCGCTACATCGCGGCCGGTTATCCAGAGGACGCGCCCTACACTCCAGAGGATCTGATCGATGATTTTCTCAGTGGCGCGATTACCTTCGATAGCGCCCGACGTATTTCACACATTACCAGTCTGGCGCTTGAACATAGCATGATCAGAGGTCATCCGCAACGCGAACGGGTGATCAAGTGGGCTGCCGCCTTCCCGCAAGAGGGGCTGATCCGTGAACTTCAAGAACGTCTTGGATTAGTGAAGACAATCGAGGATTTAGCGCATAGCGTACTCAACGACGTGATCGTCGAGGTTGGTGATCGGCGGAACGGCGGCATTACACTCCGCGGACTGGATCATGCCGGGGTGCAGACTGACTGGCTGACGAACGCAATCCGAGAATTCTGGCGCTCCTTCGATCACGATCATGAATTGTCACATCAGCACATAATGAAGGCTTTTTTGAAGATGGTCACCTCCAGAGTCTTTCCCGAAAATCAATGGTCAGCTTCCAGGGCATCCTCTGGCGGGTTGTTTGCCAGCGCTGGTGTAATCCTGGAAGGCTGCTTTTCATCTCTGCAACGGCACTTTCCTGATCGGCGCATTGCGGTTCAGGCGCTTTGGCAGGATGAGCCGGACGCTGGAACCTGTACCGATGCTGAGATTACTGTCCTTTTTCGCCTTTATAGTGAAGGGGAAGACGTCCAGAGTTGCAGCGGAATCCAAATCGACGTACCGGCACGCCGCATTGTTGTCGCTCTCGACTTGTCACGCCGTGATGATACCCTCGTGTCCCAGCAGATTGACCAGTTTGTTCGTCCGGCGATTCTCTCCACCCGCCTCACACCGCGTCTGCTGCTTGCCCTATACCAGTTTCTTGAAGAGAAGCGCGTTAATAACCTGATCCCGAAAGAGGATCAGCAATTCGTTCAGTATGCTTTTCAGGGAGCGCTGCTAGACGCCGCTTTCCATCTGCTGTTCCATCCTGATCTGGATGAGTCGCGGGGGGTCGGACGGGAACGTCTGCTCGAATCAGTGCTTGCTGAACTGCTGAAGCAGATCTACCCGACCTACAAAACCCTGATCCGTACCAGTCAGTGGAACAGTGCGCTCCAGAAATACAGGAATGCGCTTCAACGCCATGATATGTCCTACGAGCGTCAGGGAAAACTTCCTATCGAGGGTACGAAGCGAGAGATCGCCGCCATATTCGGGTTATCCGACACTGGCTTTGATAACTTTGTTGAGAACTTTGGTGATCTGATTGTAATCGAGCGCCCTTTCCCTAGCCGTGCAACAGCGCGCACAGGCGGAAAAGGAGCAGTGCGCCTTACTCTCCACCCGCTGGAGCAGGAGATCATGGGCTGGATACGGGCAGCAGATCAGAACCCATCCTCTGAACATCCCCGTCCCAGTCTGCCGCTGGCTGAGATACGTCGTCGCGCTGGGGAGCTCGGCTATCTGCTGCCAGAGATTGAGGCAGTCGTAGCACTGCTCGAGGACCGGCAATTCGTTGAACTGCAGCACGACTGGTTGTCTGAGAAAGCAATCGCTACACCGTCGCTCGATGAAATCGAGCGCGCCTTAACGGACTGGAATAACGATCTTGCGCTGTTCAAACAGGCATTCCCCTCTTCCGCACAGCTCACTCAGTGGCAGCAGGAAGCCGAAACGCTTCGATGTGAGATAGAGGAGCATCTGCGTCACCGGCTGGACGACCGGCGGATGCTGGAGATCAACGGTCAGATACGTCGTTTTCAGCGGTCGCTGGATGCGTTTGTCGAGGAGCAGCGACAACAACTCCATGGCAGAGCCAGGGAACGTCATCACAGCCTGCCTCAGTTTGACCGTAGCCTGATTGCCAGGCTTGACACCACGGTGCGTGGAGAACTCCCATTCACACAAAGCCTGGACGACCTGCGAAGAGCAGCTCTTCATCGTTACGAAGAGATTGATGATGCAATTAAGCGCATTCGCGGCAAGCTTGATGAGATTCAGCGTGCTACCGCGACTGAAGACCGTTTATTAACCGACGTAGTCGGAAGCGCGGCAGAACTGGCTCGCTGTGAGCAGGACATCAATGCCGTGCGCCGGCAACACGATACGTTTCTGGAATGCGCTAAAACCCTCGAAGGCTGGCTCGATCTTGCAGAGCAGGCATCGTGTCTTCATCACCATTTGGGACAACTCAGCCATGAATTCGGCGTATATCAAACCGCGTTTGGTCAATGGGTGCATGATGTGCAGGCTGTCCTGATGAACATAACCCCTGAGACAATCAAACTATCGGCTCCATATCACCGACAGCTGAACAAGCTGCAGGATGCGGTGCATCAGGCGGTTGCAACCGCAACGCAGCAATTCAAAGATCGGGAAGAGCGCTATCGGCGAATAATAGGCGTCGAGCTGGGGTTGAACGAGTCCATGCTCTGGACACCGTGTCAGTACAACCCTCAATCTGTCACTGAGAGTGAAATTTGCTTGCTGGAACATGTCAAGGCGACCATACGACGCTGGTGTCAACAAACCGGCTACATTATCAAACAGACGCACATAGATATCCGCTCTACACTCGAGTCGCCACAGGTCGCCGCACTTACGAGCCACGATCGTCAGCGCCTCCAGGAACAGGGCGTACAGCTGGAGCGTAAACTCAGAGCGCTCATGCAGCACCTGGCGGATCAGGAGGGACAGACTGAAGACCCTACGATACTGCTTGACTTCCCGCTTGAAGGTGAAGGACAATTTCATCAGCTGGCTCAAAATCTTGGTCACATACGAAAACACGTCGAACAGGCGCAACAAGAGGCTGGCTCGCTGCATCGGGCGCTCCAGGCGCTCCAGATGACTCTGGCCGAGGAGCGACTGTTTGCAGCAATCTCAGCCAGCCATACTCAAGTAGAGGTTGCCAGTTTGCGCTCGATGACAGACGAGTTGACCGATGCAGATTTCTGGCAGGCATTGCAGGGTCTCCATGCCAAGCGACGTCTTCGCATCTATTGCGAGCGTATGGTTGATGAATAGTCACAGTCATGCACTCGAGACCCTATTGAGATGGTAATGCTACGGCTTCGGCTTCCATGGAACCACTCGATAAATGATAGCGTGCCAGAACGGTAACTTGCACGCCAAGCGTGTTTGCGCACTCCTGAGCTATGACCTGGACTGCCTCTTCCAGATCTCGAACACCGTGGCTGTTTTCATCTGTAAACGATTCGAGGTAACAGCGCAACGACTTGGTCTCAAGCAGACAGGTTCCTGCTTCGTAGCAAATCGTAATCGTGCTGGATAGTTGTGGTTCGCCGCTGATCGGGCACAGTCGGGCGAAAGGATGGGTCAGACTCACTCTCGTTCGTAAGTGAGGGTGCTTATTTGGAATAGTTTCGAGCATCTCCGGGTTCTGGCAAATCAATAACTAATCTCAATAAACCACATTCGTGAAGTTGCAGGAGTTCGTTGAGCGCCTCATCGCGTGAGATCTCACCGCCCACCCGTTTGAGCACCGCAGTGATCGCTACAGGACCGGCGGGCAGGTCTGAGAGTGCCGCAACGAGTCTGGATCGAGTGTGTGCACCATCTGGATCAGACGAGCCAAATGTTGCAACCTGCTGACGCACTGTGCGGATCTGTTCAGCAACCTGTGGTCGAATCGATAGAAGATCATTATTGAAGAGTTTATCAGGATCGCGCGTCAGGCGCACTATTGCGCGTATGCGCCTGCGTAACGTGCCTGCATCTCTTTTTTCTTGAGCGCTTGCCTGAGGATAGTCAACCAGACAGATTTCCAGGAGCGCAACTGCACGCCTGATCGTTGCTGCGATTGAGCGACGAAGGGCGCAATAACTTTGAGCCTCATCGTCGGATTGATACACAGGGACTGATAGGTTCGTCGGGAGATCGAGGAGATGCGCAATGGACTCTGCCAGCGTAGCAGCAGTATGGTGGTATGCGGCGCGCCGATCATCAACGAGGGCATCAAACTGCCGGGATAGTTCGTGCAGCCTCGCCTGAAGGCGGTCAATCTCAGCGAGTCCTTTCAGTCCACATTCAGCCTGCACAGCGCGCGCCTCACGACCCAGCTGATCGCACGCATCCCGCAGCTGTTCCAGGGCGCTGCTTCCTGAGTCGATACGGCGCACTGCGCTCTGCAGTGCAGCAAACGCTCGCGCGAATCGTACCCAGTCTGCATAGAAGCGTAATTGCTTTGCCCAGTGTTCAAGGTTCACTACCAGCGTTTCGACGACGTGCTGCGATGGAGCGGAGGTTGGGTTCTTCACATATTCCCAGGCTGGTTGCTTAAGTTGATCGCGCTCTTGCGTCAGTTTGCGACATGCAGCCATGAGATGCTTCTCTATCGGTCCAGCGGGGGGGATGGGAAGGTCTTGTTCCAGTTGTGGCAGGTACTGCATTATTCGCCGTTGGATCTCTTCGTGGTATGCTTTCATGGCAGCAATTGCACGACGTTCCAGGTCGTCGATCTGCTGTTCTGCCTGATCCAGACGCCACGCTGCCGCTGCAGGGTGTTCAGTTTCTGTGAGATCAGCGAGTAAAGCGCCGAGATGTGCAGGGAGGTTGTTCAGTTTCTGGACGCGCTGCCTGAGATCGTGCAGACGTCTTTCAATCGCAGGAATCGAGGGGATGGTTGGCACAGTAAGGTGGGCGCCTTCGCATGTGATCAGACTGCGTGCAATCGCCAGTTCGATGATCTGGGATGCCTCTGCAGCTGCAAAACCTTCCTGGCGCAATGCTGCATAGACTGTATGGGCCTGGCAAGCGCCCTGACGCCGCACCTGCTCTGCAATCCGAAACTCCGCTGTGTGGGGCAGCAGTCGAATTGCAGTCTCATCTCCCTGCCATTTCTCGATCTGAACCAGCGAACCATATTGACGGACATAGCTATCAAATCCCGCGTGGCGTCTTTGCTCGAAGAGAGCAGCGATGTGATTTTTGCTGCCACTGATCGGTTCCTGACCAACTCTGGCGGTTGGTGCAACGCGGCTCAGGACGCGCTTATAGACGGCGAGCATCGATGTCCAGGACGGCAGGCGAGCCAGTGGCTGGTAGTCAGGCCAGCGCTGACGAAACACCTGGAAACAGAACTCCCTGAGCGCATCTGCTCCGCTGGAGAGAACCTGGATGCCAGCAGAGCGAAAGAGGGAGGGCGGGAACAGCGTCGACAGCGTCCATTCCTGCAGCCGTGCCATTGTGTCTTCAATGCGTGCGCGATCGCGTTCAGGCAGCGTTTCACGAGGCTCGCGTCCAAGGTAGCGTAACAGATTCAGCACAACAGCAGGTGAAATTGGATGCGGGTTCAGATAATGGGCAATCCAGCCAATGCTGGCTGATAGCTGCTGATCGGCAGTGCGCCCGAGTGCAAGAGTGATGAGCGTGCGGGTTCCACCAGACTCGATCGTGACCGAAGAGTCGGCGTCGGGGTGAACATGAACCACAAACGCGAGATGCAGATCAACATCATCAACGGAAGCAAAGAACTGCTTCGCAAGAGCAGCGGATTGGATCGAGACTGCAATACGCCGCAACGGGAACGCCGTTGACGCCGTGCCTTCGATAATGCCTGCATACGTGTGATCGGCGGTCATCTCAATCTCAGCGACGCCACTCCATCCGCTCAGGTCGTGCACTCTGGCAGGAAAGAGCAACGGGATCACGGTATCGCGAAAGATGCGCACCGAGTCTTCCGCGAAGAGTTGCTGGTCAGTAATCTGCATCCAGTATCGGCGCAGGAGGACATTAAGACGATCGGCAGGGCGACCTACCCGCTGCAACTCAATGAGTGCCAGCCCTTCGTCGGTCTCAGTCACAATTTCGCCACGAAGGTCATCATTCAGTTCGTGCCAGGCCGCTTCCAGACCATAGCGTCGGGCAACCTGCGCCGGGCATCCTCGTGGGAAGGCGGCAATGAGCTTCAACACCGCAGTGCGCTCGCGTGAGCGTTGAAAGTAGGGAAAGCCGAGCAGTTCTGCCACGAGCGCTGATACAACACTGCGATTACCGTCGAAGCGGATGATGCCAGTGAGAAAGTCATCGATCAGGTCTATGGGAGTGTACGGCGCTGGCTGTTGGGTTATCCATCGCTCAGCGGCGCGTTGCAACACGTTGATAACTGTGCGCGGCCCATTGCTTAGATCGTCGCGTTCACACAGCTGACCGAGGGCTTCGAGCGTGGTGCGATCAATAGCGTGTTGATCCTCAGGGCTGAGCGCAAGCGCCGTTGTATAGCGCTGCCAGAGCTGCGCGGGAAAGTCACAATTGTAGATGCGCCGGATGTCCACATAGAAACCATCATCTTTGATACGGTGCAGAATGTCACCAGCCCGATCAGACAGGGTGCGTTCAGTATCAGGGTCCATGGTAAGGACTAATCCGAACGGGAGTTTCCGCACGCGCAGGCCCCAGATCAGTTGACGAAGCGCAGTGAGCACCCCCTTGTGCGCATTGCCGAGAAACTGCTGGAACTCATCGATAATCACGACCAGTCCACGGTATCCGGCTTGCTGTACCAGGGTCGTCGCCTGTTCGATAAAAGCCAGGAGATTGACACTGACATCATCGAAATCGAGATAGCCTCGTTCCAGCTTGTCACGAATCGCTGTCATCGCCTGCTCAAACGGGATGCCGAACGCTTGCTCGTCGTGGCGGGCCAGACTCTCTGCACTGCTCACAAGAAACTGCTCGTGGACCTGGCGGAGGGACGGCGCTACGTCTGGCAAGACGAAGGTGAGCCAGCTCTGGATTGCACTGGCCAGCTCAGTGAAAGATCTGCATGTAACAGGGGGAACCACGAGCAAATGCGCCTGCGAGCAGGCATGCCACAGTCCGATAGCCGAAGCGGTTTTCCCGTAGCCAAAAGGAGCAATCAGGCATGCCTTGGGCGTTCTCGCCTGTGCGACCGCATCCGCAAAAGACTGACGCAGCGCAGCAAGCGCTGGCTGCTCGACATACGTGCTGGCGTGCCAGAGATAGGCATCGCGCACATTGGCGGCAGCGCGCAGGTCGTGAGCGCTAAAGGTTGGAATAACAGGCGCTGTCATGGCAAGAGTGTACAGGCTGCTCATTACACGTTCCTCTGAGGAGCAAGCCCGGTCAAGGGCGGGCTGAGAAGCAAGACGGTCTCACCACTGTCACTGGCACGGCGCATCAGGCTGCCAAGTTCTTCAAGTCGAGTCACCATGTCATCAAACGCCTCGCTGTCAATCAACAATGTTCGGCAGGCTCGGTGACGCACTGTTGCATCGAGTCGCAGGGGAGCGTTCGCAGACACACCGATTACGGTCGCAATCGCTTCCAGCGTCATATGAAGCGCCTCTGGGGCGCATGCGGAACGCCGATGAAAGACACCCCCGACAATGCAGTGTGGGCTGAGGGCGCGCAACCAGTGCATAATTCCCAGGATGCTTGATGGGCTGAACGAAACGCCTGTGACCGCAAATCGCTCCCCGGCGCCATCGATAATTGCGGCGACCAGACGGTCGACATCGATCGGAGTTGGCGCCTCGTCCCAGAGCATACCGGCTACCGTCTGATATGCCCAGGAGAATCCTTTCCCGCCAGTTTCCGGTGTCCAAAGCCAGCAGTAGCGCAAATGGATCAGTTCGGCCAGAAGAAACTCATCCCGCAGCGCAACTTCAGCCAGACGTTGACCGAGAGGGGTCAAGGTCAGCGACTCATCCCTGCCGCCACGATGTATCAATTCCAGATCACGTAGTGAAGCAAAGACCTTTGCCATCGACCGGCGACGTCCCAATTCGAAGTCGTGGGTGCGAGCCAGCGTGAGAGCATCCTGCTCTGTAGCTACCGACCCGGTCTGCAGCAGCAGGAGTGCCTCGCGCGCTACGTTTGGACTGAAGTCGTGGCGAACGTGAAAGGTCGTCATACACGCCTGATTCTTCGCAGACGGCTATAGCGTGATTCATCAATAATTGAGATGATCTCAGGAGTCAATGCATCACTCCCTTTTTCCAGCGCCGCCACAGTATCGCGAATCACCAGGAGATTATGAAGTGCCTGGTCGAGACGATTACTCTGCAGGCGTTCAAACGACTCGCAAAAAGGACAGGAATGGTTGGTAAGCGACTTTAGCCTGGCAAAGCTCTCAGCATTGTATGGTGCTCCGCCAATTTCGCGTAACATCCCGTGAGAAACATTTCGCCGCCCTACGAATGGTAATAGCACATTCCCAAATCCGGCAGTGCGAATCCAACAAGAACTGTCAAAGCTGGTCACACCTAATTCATAGAGGATCGGTATCAGCGCTGGAGTACCAACCCCAAACGCATGAGTCTCAAATCCATAACGCGTGGCTAGATGTTGCAAGAACTCCAGGTTGCTGAGAGCTCTACGGGTAAGAATGTTGATGTCTTTGCCTGATCCTGTTGTGTCAAAACTCCCAAATCCCAATCGACGATAGCCCATATTGAGGTACGCTTCAACACATGTCCAGATCTGTTCACGGGTGTGTCCCTGAACGACAGGGAAGGCTTTCTGTCGAATGTCACCAGGTAGTTCATATGAAAAGAGCCTGGTGATGCTGATTGTTGCATAAATACGTGCTTCTACTTCCTCTTCACTGAGATCAGACGAGGGGACATAATCAGGCAGAACGTAGACATCAGCCCACTGGTTATTGAGGTACCAATCCATCAATCGACCGTACAGGTCCTCATAGGTAATTTCACCTTGCTGAACAAAGTAACCTCCTGAGTCGAACCAGATCGTACTTCGACCTACAAAATGCTCACGTACAAACTGCACCGTCGTCGGCTCAGAAAGACCGGGTAAGGGGGTAAGGATGATTTCTTTGAAGGGATCGGGCCCGCTGCCGGCCCTCTCCCAACGCTCAAGCAATCCGCGCAAATCATAGCGCTTGAGGGTCGCTGACGCAACAAAACGCATCAGGCCTCCCTATGACACAGATCCAGGCGCCAGAGCACAAGCGTCCGACGTCGTCCTGGCTCAACCCTTACTCGCTGGAAGCCAAGACGGGCATAAAATGCATTTGCAGGCATATTCTCAGGACAGCGCACGACGATGGTCTGACGCCCGTGCAACCGGCAGGATGCAATCAGATTTTCGACGAGCAAGCGACCTATACCCTGATGTTGTGCTGAGTCTGCCACACATATGTCGTACAGCGCAGTTTCGCTGCCGCGGATACGATGGTTATACCGCATGAATCCAACGACCCGCCCATCGCGTTCCGCGACCAGCAACTGGTTACGGCGGATGGAGTCTGCAAACACGGCGGCGACAATAAACCCAAGCGAATCTCGATGTGCATCGGCGATCGCTTTACAGGCAGGTATGTCCTGCGCTTCAGCCTGGCGAACCAGGGTCATGTCATGTGCGTCTGTGTGCATTTCCGGCGTACTGGTGATATGGTTTGAATATCCGCGATTATAAGACATTATCGGGAAGTTTTTATCATATCGAACATATTCACACGTTCAGACGTTGATCGAAGCTTTTGCCGAAAATTATGAAGAGCACACG
>FWPU01000837.1_pt1 | contig 97337 bp, 86 predicted proteins | sample 2228361 | NCBI WGS metagenome assembly FWPU01 (sample SAMEA103939777, study PRJEB20133) | metagenome | reverse complement strand
GAACCTGGAACCAACTGATTAAGAGTCAGCTGCTCTGCCGAATTGAGCTAGCGGGCCTCTCACGTTACCCATTATATCCCACTCTCCGGAGCGCAGCCAACATTTTCCCCGCCCCGGAATTGCACAAACGACCAAACGACCTCGCTTCCTGCGCGGTGGGGACTGGGCGGGTATAATCGGGTCGGTCTGGCAACGCACTCCGCCCGCTAGGAGTTGGGAATGGTTTCATCTGTGCAGTCAACCGGTGAGCGGCTGCTTCAGAACGTCAGCCAGGTGATCATCGGCAAGCGTGACGAGATCTTGCTGACGCTGATCGGCCTGCTCTGCCAGGGGCACATCCTGATCGAGGACGTTCCAGGTGTGGGCAAAACGATGCTGACCAAGGCCCTCGCCCGCTCAATTGGCTCCACCTTCAGCCGCATCCAGTTTACCCCTGACATGCTCCCCAGCGATGTGACTGGCGTCTCGGTGTTCAACCAGCAGACCGGCCAGTTCGAGTTTCGGCCTGGCCCCATCATGGCTCAGATCGTGCTGGCCGACGAGATCAACCGGGCCACCCCCAAGACCCAGTCAGCTCTACTTGAGGCGATGGAGGAGCGCCAGGTTACGGTCGATGGCACGACCTACCGGCTCCAGCCACCTTTTCTGGTGATGGCTACCCAGAATCCGATTGAGTATGAGGGGACCTTCCCACTCCCGGAGGCCCAGCTCGACCGCTTCCTGCTCCGCATCCGGCTCGGTTATCCGGCCCCTGCCGACGAAGTGAGCATCCTGGAGGCTCAGCAGTACCGCCACCCAGTCGAGGATGTGCAGCAGGTCGTGACCGTTGAGGAATTGCTGGATGCCCAGGAGGCCGTCAAGTCGGTATATGTTGACCGCCAGCTTAAGCGCTACATCATCGATCTGGTTGCAGCGACCCGCGAACACGAAGATGTCTACCTGGGTGCAAGCCCGCGCGGCAGCCTGGCTCTGTACCGGGCCTCCCAGGCGCGTGCAGCGCTGGCCGGGCGCGATCACGTCCTCCCGGATGACGTGAAGGGCCTAGCCGAAGCCACCCTCGCCCATCGGGTGATCGTCGGCCCGGCGGCCCGCATCAAGGATATCTCCGCAGAGGCTATCATTGCTGAGGTGCTCAAGCGTGTGCCAGTTCCCGGCGCGACGCTGGGCACGGGCTGACGTAAGGCGTGCCGGGGATGGACCGACGCCGCAATGCCGTCTACCTCATCATTATGCTTAGCCTGCTGGCGGGGCTGGTCACCGGCCGGGGGTTCTTCTTTAACGTGGCTTATGCTTTTATCGGCTTGCTGATCTTCTCTTTCCTGTGGGCATGGAGCGGGGCCAGCCAGCTCCGGCTCCGTCGGCAGACACGCGCACGGCGTGCACAGGTCGGGCACTTCCTTGAAGAGCGCTTTACGGTGCACAACAGGGGGGTGCTCCCCAAGCTATGGATCGAGATTTATGACCAGTCAGACCTGCCAGGGCACCGGGCCAGCCAGGTTGTGAGCAATTTAGGCCCGCGCGGCGAGGTGTCCTGGTCGGTCAGGACGCCCTGTGTGCGGCGCGGCGCGTTCCAGTTGGGGCCGCTGCGGATTGTGACCGGCGACCCGTTCGGGTTGTTCCAGGCCGAGCGCAAGATCAGCGCCGTCTCGCCGCTGGTGGTCTATCCCCCGACCGTCCACCTCGTCGAGTTTGCCCTGCCTGTTGGGATGCTGCCAGGAGGGGACGCCCTGCGCCGCCGCGCTCATCACATTACTACCAACGCGACGGGCGTGCGCGATTATGCGCCCGGTGACAGCTTCAGCCGCATCCACTGGCGCAGCACGGCTCGGAAGAACCGCCTAATCGTCAAGGAGTTCGAGCTTGACCCGCTCGCTGACATCTGGGTCATGCTGGATGCCGAGCGTACCGTCCACACCGGTGACTACGAAGCGGGCCAGCCTGACCTTATCCGGGTCTTCTCCACACAGGATGCTTCGTTTGCCATCCCTCCTACGACGGAAGAGTACGCCGTGACCGTTGCGGCTTCGCTCGTCACCCATTTCCTTCAGCGCGACCGGGCGGTCGGATTCATCACGCATGGGCGGCACCGCGAGGCTATACAGGCCGACCGAGGGGCGCGCCAGTTGACGAAAATCCTGGAGGCTTTGGCCATCTGCGAGGCGCGTGGGGCCGTCACCTTCGGTCAGTTGATGTCCTCCTATGGAAATCAGTTCCCGCGCGGCACAACGACGGTGCTGGTGACCCCCTCCACGCGCGACGACTGGATTATGGCGGCTTACGGCTACCTCCAGCGTGGGTTGAGAGTGGTGGCCGTCCTCATCGACGGGCAGAGTTTTGGGGGCCGCCCCGGTGCCCAGCAGCTTGCCCTGCGGCTGGGCGCCATGAACATCCCCGCCTACATCGTGCGGCGGAATGATGATCTTCCGCTTGCACTGAGCCGCCCGCGTGTCTAGTCGATGGCGGACTGGCTGGGTATGCCCGGACCGGGTTGATCGGGTGGCGGTGAGGATTCCGTGAGGTTGCGGGCCAGCGGTAGCCGGAACGCGAGCGCCAGTGCGCCAGCCCCCAGCACAAGTGAGACGGCAAACAGCGCTGCGTACGATGCCTGGCTCACCACCCACCCGGCGATGACGGGGCCGAGCATCCCAATGCCAGCTACCGTGTTGAACAACCCCATATAGATCGAGCGCTGATCGATCGGCGAGACGTCATATACGTAGTTCAAATACCCCAGCATCATCAGGTTATCGGCCAGACCGATGCAGATGTATATCCATATGTAGGCCCGGCTGAGCAGGCTTGTTACACTCTCGCCGGAGAGTGCAATGGCCAGCGCGAGCAGGGGAGCGGTCAGCGCGATGGCCCCCCATATCTGAATGACCAGCTGCGCGCCATGCCGGTCGGCCATACGCCCCAAGAAGAGGCTGGCTACCGAGGTGCCAACCGTCTGCCCGAAGATGAACAGACCAATGGCCTGCGTCGGAAAGTGAAGCTCCTCGGTCGCGTAGAGCACGTAAAACGGGAAGGACATCGTGCTGAGCGCAAAGAGCACTCTGGCAATCGAGATACGCCGGAAGCGGCTGTCGCCGCGCCATATATGTGCCAGGTAAGGGACGAAGTCACGCCACCGGATGTGTGAAGCCTCCGGCTCATGGTGAGGGGCCGGCGGTTCGTAGATGTTTAGCTGGGCCACAATTGACAGCCCCAGCAGGAGGCTCGCTGCCCCGAACAGCAGCGCAAAATTCAGCGGGAAGGACGGTCCCTGGTCGCTGAGGACGTAGCCCACCATGGCCGCAACCCCCGACAGGCCAACCGCTTTGACTACCTGCCAGGTGCCGATTGAGCTTCCCCGCCTCTCCGGTGGGATTGCTCGTCCGAGCAGGTCGAGCCAAGCAACCGTGCAAAAGGCATCCGTACCGAAGAAAGCCGCATAGGCAAGAGACAGAGCAGCCAGGCTCAACCAGGCCGGTCTGGCCTGCGTGAGCAGGATCACAAGCGCCAGGCCCAGGATGGCTGGGCGCCCAAGCAGTGCCATGCGGATGATCACCGTCCGCTTGGAAGGGGCGCGAGCGACGAGGTTGCCGGCGACCAGTTGGGGGAGTGTCCATGCCAGCAGCAGCACGGTGATCAGCGCGCCAACCATCGCCTCGGATGCGCCAAGCTGCACAGCAAAGGCGGGCACGACCGTGTTGTAATTGATGAATCCGAATCCCAACGCGAAGAAAACGTAATCGAAGCCGAAGGCCAGAAAATTGCGTCTGAGGTGCGGGTATGGGTGTGTCATGTGGGCCTCGATTGGGTCAGTCACGTCAGCAGCGCAGCGTAGTGCGCGCGCAGCTTCCGGGCGGCGGCTGCCCACGAGAATTGGCGGGCGCGCGCGCGTCCCCTGGCGATCAGCGTGCTTCGCAGCTCCCCGTCATCGAGCAGGCGCTCAAGCGCCTCGGCCAGCGCGCCGACATCATAGGGATCGACCACCAGCGCCGCGTCGCCCACCACCTCTGGCACAGACGAGGTGTTGGATGCTACGACGGGCACCCCGCATGCCATGGCCTCCAGCGGCGGTAGCCCGAATCCCTCGTACAGCGACGGGAAAGCGAAGACGCACGCTCCGCTATACAGGGCGGGCAGGTCTTCATCGGCGACAAACCCTGTGAACTTCACCCGCTCCTCCAGCCCCAACGCTGCGATCTGCGTGTAGAGCGCATCGTCCAGCCAGCCCCTCCCACCGGCAATAACAAGCCGGATGGCGGGCCGCCCCAGGCGGTGCAGCGCTTCGGCCAGCCGCCCATAGTTTTTCCTTGGCTGCACCGTGCCCACGCTGAGAATATACGGCCCCTCGCCGATGCCGTAGCGATGGCGCACCTCCTCCAGAACCAGCTCGTCGGCTACCGGCCTGAACCGCTTATCGACGCCGCTGTACAGTACGCTGACCTTGTCGGCAGGCGTCCCGTACAGTTCGATCAGGTCCTGTCGCGTCGCTTCCGAATCGGCCAGCACGTGGTCAGCCCGCGCAACAGAACGGGGCACGACGTGGCCCAAATACGCGCGCAGCCCAGGCGCAGCCGTTTCGGGCGCCCGGATAAACGACAGATCGTGTACCGTCAGCAGCGTGCGCGTGCCGCGCCGCGTTGGGGGCAGCGTAAAGTCCGGGGCATGCACCACCCCCACTGGCCCCGTCCAGCGCTCAACCGGGATCGGGATGCGGGCACGGTGCCACAGCCGCGCGAACCATTCGCTGCTGGGCCGGGCGGGCCTCCACCAGAAGTTTGGGCCGGGAGGGACTGGCAGCTCGTCCGCCCGCTGCCCGGCAACAAAGAGCCGGTAGTCGGTCTGGCTGTCCAGCCGGGCCAGTGCCCGGATCAACTCGCGGGTGTAGCGGCCAATTCCCCCACCCTGGGCGAGGGCAGCCGTGTAATCAATGGCTACTGCGGCGGGTAGCGGCGGAAGGTCGTCCATCAGCCTGCATGTTTGGGCGCTTAGCTGACGTCATTGTACGTCCAGTACCGGTTGACAAAGAAGTTCCAGAACAGGACGATGACGACAGCGATAGCCAGTGCGCTGTTCTTGCCCAGCCAGCTCGCTGCGCCCTCACCGAGAAACGTCAGCCAGTCCACGCCCACTCCTGGGGCCAGGATGCCGATCAGCCTGCCGAGCGGCCTGCTCAAAAGCTCCAGGATCGGGATGCGGATCACGATCCCCATCAGGTTGATCAGGAAGAAGGTGGCAAACTGACCGACGATGGGCTTCGACCGGGAGTCAGGGTAGGTCCAATAGCGGTTCCAGACGAAGTTGCTGACGATGGCCACCACAAAACCGATAGCTCCCCCTATGCCGATGTACGAGATCGTCTTTTCGAACAGCAGCCTGATGTGCAGCGTCCTGGGTAGCACAGCCCACATCAGGTTCGACATGCTGAAGTCGATCACAAAGCCAATCCCGCCGACAACCAGGAACTTCCAGAAGCGCTGGAACTCCTTATTGTGCCTTACCTTCTGAACAAGCCCTGTGCGGGCGCTGAGAGAACCCTGCACGCCTTCAGTTGGCGAGAGCAGGTTGTCACTCGTCTTGCCCAAGATTGGTCTGTCCCTTTGCAGTGTTGTTGACCAGAATAGTCAGTACACCGAGCAAGGCGCCAAGATGTAAGTGCAGGTTGGCAACATACAGCGTATCGACCATCTGGTGGACGCTTAAGTGTGCCCATGTGCCAAACAAGCCGACGGCCAGGCTGCGTGGCCACACGTCAGCGCGGCGCGTTGCCCGCCAGGTCTGCACGATGACGCCGATCCACAGCAGACTATAGGCCGCCAGGCCGATTATACCTGTTTCGGCTAACAAGTTTAGGTAGATATTGTGCGCGTGCCCAAGCGGCTGGGGCCAGTTGATCAAGGCGTAGGCCGGGTATACCGGTTCGTAGTTGCCGATTCCCACCCCAAACCACAGCTTGTAGCGGGCCATCTCCTGGGCGGCCTGCCAGTGAGCCAGCCGCTCCAGCACGGCATAGTTCTCGGTCGTGATGTCCACCCCGCGCACATCAAAGGTCTGGACAAAATCGGTGAACCCCGTCAGGCGCCCGGCTACTGCGTTTGGCAGTAGCCCAAAGCGCAGCGCTAATGCCCCCAGCGCTATGCCTCCCAAAACCAGCGCTGCGCCGACCCACGCCCGGCGCGGCCAGGCAAGCAGGATCGCCAGTGCCGCAGTGCCAAACCCCAGCCACGCCCCCCGTGACCACGACATCAGGAGCGCCGCCAGCAGCAGACCCGCCAGCGCCCCCAGCCCGACCAATTGCAGCAGGTGCCGGTTCAGCGCGGTGGAGAGCACGCCCTGCAGGCTGGCGGGGCGCTGCACTCTCAGGGCCAGCCACACCGGCCTGATCCACAGGGCAAGCGCGCCGAGCGCCAGCCCGGCGGCCACCGGCAGCGCCAGGCCGAGGAAACCGCCGTAGGGATTGGGCTGCTCAAAGGTGCCGTAGGCCCGGTAGAAGCGCTCGCCGAGGATCAGGAAGTGTTCTGGCCCTTCAGATCGCAGCCCGAACTGCCACACGCCGATCAGCGCTTGCAGGGCCGCCGCGCCCAGCACCGCACCGATGAGCAGCCGCCAGCGACCGCTCCCGTCCTGATCGATGACGAGCCACATCACTACCAGAAGCTGCCCCCACTTGATCAACTCCCTAAGTGCATATCCCAGCGAGAGAGCATTGAGCAGGCTCAAGCTGGCCGCGCCGATAAAAGCCAGCAGTGGCAGCGTGAACGGCGAGGTTGGGACGCGGATTGCGCGTTTGCGGACCGCGTGCAGGAGCCACGCACCGAGCGTGACGAGCAGCGCAATTTGTCCCAAGTCGAGCGGGAGCTGGGGAACATATGCATCGGTCAGCGGCTTGGTCGGGCCGAGAACCAGCGCCGCGCACAGCCCGGCCAGTGGGTCGATCAGCGTCAGCCCGATCACGATTGCTGCCAGCAGGCCGATTCCCGCCCACAGCAGCGGTGCCCCGGCAAGCGCGACCCCCAGCGCCAGGGCCGCCACGCCCAGCATCGCCTTCGACCAGGGGGTCAGCCAGCCGGAGGAAGAGACTAACTGCCAGCGGGGGGCGGTAAGATCAGCCACCGGTCTCCACCCGTTTCTTAAAATACTCTATGGTACGGGCAAGCCCATCCCGGATGTCAACTGTGGGTTCCCAACCGAGCACGCGGCGCGCCTTGCTGATATCGGGGCGGCGAGTCTGTGGGTCGCCCTTGATGCGCTTGTGTTCCAGGAAGACCTTGCCCGCCGGGTTGCCGGTCAGCTCGTTGATCAGATCAGCAAACTCGGTGATGCTTACCTCGTGCGGGTTGCCGAGGTTGACCGGTTCATTTTCATCCGACATGAGCAGCCGGTAAATGCCCTCGATCAGGTCGTCCACATAGCAGAAGCTGCGCGTCTGGCTGCCGTCCCCGTACACGGTGTGCGCCTCGTTCCGCAGCGCCTGGGCGACAAAGTTTGGCACAACGCGCCCGTCGTCCAGGCGCATACGCGGCCCGTAGGTGTTGAAGATGCGCGCAATGCGTGTATCAACCCCGTGATAGCGGTGATAGGCCATTGTCATCGCTTCCGCGAAGCGCTTGGCCTCATCGTACACGCCACGCGGCCCGATGGGGTCCACGTTGCCCCAGTAGCTTTCGGGTTGCGGGTGGACCAGCGGATCGCCATATATTTCGGAGGTCGAAGCGAGTAGAAAACGCGCCCCCTTCTCCCGCGCCAGCCCCAGCGCCTTGTGCGTGCCGAGCGCGCCCACTTTGAGCGTCTGGATCGGGTAAGTCAGATAGTCGATCGGGCTGGCGGGGGAGGCGAAGTGCAGCACGGCGTCCAGGTTGCCCTCGAGGTAGATATAGTGCGTCACATCGTGCTTGATGAACAGGAAGCGGTCATGCCCGGCCAGGTGCTCGATGTTGCGTGTGGTGCCCGTGATCAGGTTGTCCATGGCGATCACGGTGTGGCCCTCGGCCAGGAAGCGGTCGCACAAGTGGGATCCCAGAAAACCCGCCCCGCCGGTAATCAGAATGCGCACCGGTAGTCCTCCCCGATTGGCAGACATGCGCGGCGTATTCTATCCGAAACCCGCTGCTGCTGCTATGCTTGGGGCGCTTTCCCAGTCTGGCGCTGCAGTTCTGCCGCAAATACGTTATAGGCTGCCTGCCCGAACAGGCAGCACACGACAAGTTCCAACCCCGTGTGGGCCTGTGACAGGTAGCGGATGATGGTTGAGAGCATGATCCGGGCGCAGGCGTCCATCGGGTAGCCAAAAATGCCGGTTGAGATAGCCGGGAAGGCAATCGATGTGAGGCCATGTTCATCGGCGACCTTCAGGCTGGAGCGTGTGGCTTTGGCCAGCCGCCCGTCCGCATCCGGGTCGTCGCCGTGCGGTCCGACGGCGTGGATCACGTAGCGGGCTTTGAGATTGCCTCCTGTCGTGATCACCGCTCCGCCAACCGGGCAGTAGCCGATCCGGTCGCACTCCTCCTGGATGGCAGGCCCGCCCTTGCGGCGGATCGCGCCAGCTACGCCGCCGCCAAGCTGGAGGTAGCTATTAGCCGCGTTGACGATGGCGTCGGTATCAAGCTCGGTGATGTCCCCCTCGACCAGCCGCAGCGTCCGGTCACGAATGGTCACTTCCATCGGATGCTTCCTCCTCCTGCCGCGCTCCCTCGCCGAGCTGGTGCATCAACCCCAGCGTCATGAAGAAGATGTATGCCAGGTCGATCACGAAATGTACCTCATCCACCATCCCGTGCGCGATCATCGCAGCCATGCTGCCCATCAAGCCCGCCGCGAGGGCGCGCGCGCCCGGATCAACCGCCCGTAGGCGCCGCTGTGTGTTCCAGGCCAGCCGCCAGAAAGCGACCTGCATCCAGACGCCGGCTGCAAGCCCCACCAATCCCAACCTGACCCAGTAGTTGAGTAGGAAGTTGTGCGGCTGGCTCAGGTCTGGTTGCTGCCAAGCTGAGGGCAGGATGTAGCGCCCCCGGTACTCATACAGGAACTGGTCCAACCCGACCCCGGTGATAGGATGGTCACGCAACATCTGCAGCGTGCTCTTCCACAGTTGCAGTCGGAAGAAGGTGGTGCTCGTCCCGCTGCTGAAATCGGTCAGCCCGCTGAAGCGTGGCAACCGCGAGAGCGGGATAAGCGCAAGCGCTTCAAGCGCAGCGCCAGCCGCCGCTGCGATCATCCCGGCGCGCCCTGCCCACAAGATGACAACCATCGCCAGCCCAGCTGGCAGCCCTAGCAGCAGCCCGCCTTTGGAGAGGGTCAGCACCATCGCCGCTATCATCAACATACCGGCTCCACCGTAGAGCCAGCGCCGCCGCGAGGGGCCTCCCATCAGCACAACGGCTGCCGCAATCGGAATCACACGGCCCAGGTAGAGCGCGGCATTGTTGGGCGTGCCGAACACGCTCCTGAGGCGGCGTATGCCTGCTTCAGCGGTAACCACGTCGCTCCCCGTCGTAAACTGATGGAAGCCGACCAGCGCGACGACCGTGCCGGTCAGCACCAGCAGGTCCGCGATGCGCCAGCGCTCGCGGTCGCCAAGTGGCATGGTTCGCAGCACCAGGTACATGACGAGCGGCTCCAGCACCATCTGACGCAGGTCAGTGACGGCCACACCGAGCAGATCGGCCCATGACAGCGATAGAATGCTCACCGCAACGAACAGCCCTACCGCTCTGTCGAGCGCCGTCATGCCTGCCCATAGCTGACGCAGGCCCGGCCAGCCCCTCTCGCGCCGTTCCGCGACGGTATGGATTGCCCAGGCGGCCAGCGTCAGCAAGCTGAGGACTTCGACCATGCTGAAGGCCCGGTCAAAGAGCGGACGCGGCAGCAGGTAGTAGGGCGTGAAGAACATCACTAGCGCCAGCCCGATGCTCGGTCGGGCGTAGATCAGCACGAAAAGGGTTGCTAGCGCCACCAGCGTCAATACCAGCCAGGGGGAGAAGTAGAAAACCCCCGCCGTCAGCGCCGTGATCAGCAGCGACGGCCCGTCCCCAGCGCGCCGGAGGAGGTTGGGGATCAGGCCGCCCCATGTCAGCCCCGCGCCAAGCCATACCGCCAGCGCCGAGGCCAGCGACAGCCCGGTGTGCACTGCGTCACCCAGGCGCGTCCCCAACCACGCTGTCAGGCGGCCAGACGCATCCCACTTAAACCTGCGCCCTACCCTGTAGCTGGCTATCGAGAGACTGGCGGCAAGCGCCAACAGCCCAGCAATCGGTGCGTCATACTTGGCCGTGTGGACATGCGCCCCAACAGCAAACCCGGCCAGCGCCCATTGATCCCAGCCGCGCTCAGCCTCGATGTGCGCCATGTGCTTGCTGCCCGTCTCCAACCCGGTTGCGATGGGCAGCATGTCGATGCGCGGCTTGTAGTCCGGTGATGTCAGGACAAGATAGGCACCCCGTTCATCTTTTGGCAAGCAGCGCGGCGGCTGGCCGTCAACCGTCACATACAGGTAAGCGCGGTAATGGTCGCGCCGCACGACGACTGCCAGCGTGTCGCCAACGAACGGCACATCGACGACACTCCTCCCTTCCTCAGCGATGTCTGCTCCCAGCTCAGAGAACTCCCACTGGCCGCTGTAGACGGCCAGCGGGGTTGTCGCCGGGTAGACGCCGGGCCAGAGCGCCGCATTGAACAGCTCTGCCTGCTCACGTATCGCCTCGGCAGTGGGAGAGAGTGCACCGTCTGGCCTGCGCAGCGCAAACCCCTGGCGTGGGTCGTCGGGCGCGGTGTCCGGCTGCCAGGTGTCCAGAATCAGCGCGCCCGCCCACGGCCACTCGACGAGCGCTCGCCGGTAGGCGCCGAGCGTCCACTCGGCCTGCTGTTCAGGCGTGGTCTGCCCCCACTGCGAGGGCTGGCCGTCCCATCCCGGCGGCAGCGCGTTCCAGCCGAAGGCGCTGGCCCACAGCGGTTTGCCCCCGTCACCGTGCCGGACCATCTCCTCACGCAGCAGGATGAAGCGTGAGAAGTTGAGCAGGTTGAGGTGTGCGCGGCGGTCATCCGGCCCAGTGTCGAAGCCGTAGGGCTTGCCCGCCGCACCGTCGAAGAAAGGCGCAGCGCCGTTCTCGTACAGCGCGCGTAGGTAGAGCACATCGTTCAGGTTATCCGGCCCGGTTTCGATGGTCGGGGCCAGCCCGGCAGTGAGCACCAGCGCGTCCGGATCGGCGGCGTGGACGGCGCTGTAGGCGGCTTCCAGCAGTGCCGCATAGCCCACTGGGCTGGGAGGCTGGCCGCCCCAACCGCTTGACAGGTTAGGTTCGTCCCAGACCTGGTACACGTCGATCTGGTTGCCGTAGCGTGCTGCCAACGCGGTGGCAAAGTCGGTGAAGGCGTTCAGGTCATCCGGGGGCGCAGTCGTCTCAGCAGCCGCCCAGCTCGGTGAGCTTTCCAGCACGGCCACCAGCTCCAGACCGCGCGCGTCCGCCGCCTCAACGACGACATCGTAGGCTGCCCAGTTGAACCGCCCCGGCTGCGGTTCGATCTCGCTCCAGGCGAATGTCTGCCGCACCCAGATAAAGCCTGTGCTGGCAATGAGATCGAGGTTTTCAGCCAGCGCCTCCCCACTGTATTGTGTCAGGTCGGCGTTGACGCCCAACACCGGCGGGCGCGGCGGTAGGTCGGCGGCTGGCAGCCCGTTCAGCGCACCGCGCAGCCGCATCTGGCGCTGCATGAAGATCGCAGCCGCCCCCGCCGCAGCGAGCAGCGCCCCGGCAGCCAGCAGCAAGCTAGCCCAGCGGCGTCTCTGAGCGTTCATGGCGACCAGCGTGGGTTGCTGCTCTGGCCGTCGGCGGTCACTTGCTGGGCCAGCCCGGTGACGACATCGACTAGCGCCAGATTGCCCTCCGGGCCGGGGTTGACTAACGCAATCTGCCGCCCATCGGGCGACCAGGCATAAGGCTGCGGCAGCAGGCCCGGCTGGCCCTCGGCGGGGAACACGCTGCGCGCGTTACTTCCGTCGCGGTCCATGATGACCAGCCGGTAGCGCCCGTAGACGCTGTCGAGCGGCTGGAGCGCCTGGAGGTAGGCTAAGCTGACCTCAAGCGGTGTTCCGTCGGGCAGAGAAGCAGGCGAATAGCGCGGCTCGGCCCACATCCCGGCCTGCTCGATCAGGTTCACGCTGTAGTCCCCGCTCTTGGGCAGCAAGGTCAGCGAGAAAACCGGGCTGTCTTCGGGCAGCTCGCTGCCCAGCGGCGCACCGTGAGTTGTGATCGCAATCAGGTTGCCGTCAGGCGACCAGTTCGGGCTGGGCACCCATACGAAGTCATAGGCGTTCCAGGGTACGTAGGAGATCAGCGTACGGCGCGTGTAGGCGTCGGGAAGCCCGCCTGGCGGGACGGCGGTCTCTTCGGCATTGGCTTCCCCGTCATTGGCCGGGTTAGCCTGCTCCCCCTCGCCCGGTATCAGAACCCCTGCCGCATCCGGCTGCGCCCAGGCCAGTGTAACCCCGTCGGGCGAGAAGGCAAAGGCCGTTCCGTACCAGCCGTAAATGCCGCCCCCGGAGGCCTCCAGCAGTTGCTTGCGCTGGGTCAGCCCTCCGTTCGCGCTGATCTGCGCCCGCCATAGGTCATTGTTGGCCTGCCAGCCCGGGAAGCCGGGACGCGGCTCGGCAGTCGAGTAAACGATAGTCCGCTCCGTGCCGGGCACCCATGCCCCAAACAGGATGTTCTCCAGGTCGAGCCGGATTGGCTGGCTCTCGACGTCGGACGTGTCCAGGATGACCCACAGGCTGTTGAACGGTTCGTCCCCTTGCCCCTCCTGAGGGGTAACTGTCGCCGAGCCGCTGTCCGTCCGCGTAAACAGCAGTTGCCTCCCGTCCGCCGAAAGTTCGAATACCCTGCCATCCAGCCCGCCGTCCAGCGTTAGCGGACGGCGGTTGGCGCTGTTCTGCCGGATGATCCAGGCGTTGCCCGCTGAGATATAGGCCAGAGTGCCGTTTACGGTGATGGTCGGTAGTTCACTCTGGCTGCCGACCATGACCACCTCGTCCTGAGGCGGCGCGATCAGCACGCGGCGGATTTCGCTGCGTGCCACCTCAACCCCATCCTCGTATGTGATGCGATAGGTGATCTCGGCTGTGCCGTTGACCCCGGCTTGGAGCAGCCGCGTCTCGCCGGGAGACAGCCCTTCGTTGGGCACTGTCCGGCTCTGGAAGGGAACGCTCTCCTGGGCCGTGACTATCTCCTCGACGACCCGCACAACCGTGATCGTCATGCCATCGGTGACCCGGCTGTGCCCCGGCGGGTTCACACGGTCAAGCTCGCTCAAGCTGATCCCGGCCCGGCGCAGCACATCGCTCACGGTCAGGTCTTCCTCCACAACCATGACTTGCGTAGTGCCGTCGGCTACCACCGTCACCGTGATGCCTTCATCCGGCTGGGTAACGGCCCGGCAGCCTGTGCTGAGTAGGGTCAGAGTGAGCAGAACCAAGAGAGCAAAAAAGGGACTCCGCTTGCTCATACTGGCGGAATGTAACATGCCTCAGGGGTAAGGGCAAGGCGATCCGCGATCAGCCCCACACCACCAGAATCAGCTCCTGCGGCCCGTGAACGCCCAACGTCAGCGTTTGCTCGATGTCAGCCGTCCGGCTTGGCCCGCTGATGAACACCAGGCTGCTGGCTGCTTGGGCATGCGCGACGATTCCTTCTCCGTCATCCAGGCTTCTAAAGAAGGTGATCATGTCCGCGTAGATTCGGGATGCGTCAACCAGCGCGACGTGCACCGGCGGTAGCAGCGAAGCCAGCGGCGAGCGTCCGGCCCCGTTGCGCACGACGATGCTGCCCGTGTCGGCCAGCCCGGCTTCTGCGCCCGTCACCCCGACCGGGATCGACGCCAGTCTGACGGGATCGCCCGCCTGCACGCTCTCCACACCTGCGCTGCTGAGCGCCTCCGCTAACCCTTCACAGCCGATCTCTGCCCAGTTCCAGGTGAGTGCCTGCTTCCAGCCGCGCTCAACGAACAGCGCCGCGACTGCCTCGGCGGCCTCGCCGGGCGTGCCCACCCGGATCACCTGGGCTGATAGGCGCTTGGCCTCGTCCACAAACGCATCGACCCCTCCGGTTGCGCGCGGCACGCTGTGAGGCGGGCGCTCCGGTGTCGAGTCGGGGAGAAGGGCTTTATCGAGTGCTGCCCGGATGCTGTCCAGAATGTGCCCGCGCGAATCAGCCACGGCGGCGCTCCTTCCACTGCTGCTGGAACGTCTTGGGGGCGAAGGCCGGGAAGTGCCGGTAGCGTGTCCAGGCGCGAAGAGGCCCCAGCAGGCTGCCCTTAAGCCACCCTTGCCCGGCCAACCGGGTAACGAAGCCGGCCAGCCGCGCGGCAAGCCGGAAGCGCCCCGCCCCAGTAGCGGCAGCCCGGTATCCCTTCATCCCCAGCGACAGCCAGCCCGGCGACTGGCCCTGCCGCACTGTCTCGCGCCGCAGGCGCAGCAGCAGCGTCGGCAGGTCGATGTACACCGGGCATATGTCCTTGCAGGCCCCGCACAGGGTGCTCGCGTGGGGCAGCTCGGCATGAGCGGGAACCCCGCCCAGGATCGGCGAGACGACCGACCCGACCGGCCCCGGATACACAGCCCCGTAAGCGTGCCCGCCGATAGTCCGATAGACCGGGCAGACGTTGAGGCACGCGCCGCAGCGGATGCAGTACAGGATCTCCGCCAGATCACCCGCCAGCGCGCGTGACCGCCCGTTGTCGAGGATGACGATGTGTGATTCAGCAGGGCCGTGAAGCTCTCCCGGCCTGCGTGGCCCGCTGACAACGGAGGTATAAACGCTCAGCTTCTGTCCGGTTGCGCTGCGGCTCAGTAGTTGGAGCATGACGGCCAGATCGTCCAGGGTCGGGACGATGCGCTCCATGCCCATCAGCGCGATGTGCACACGCGGCAGCGTCGTGACCATGCGCCCGTTGCCCTCGTTGGTCACCAGGCATACCGAGCCGGTCTCCGCGACTGCGAAGTTGCAGCCCGTGATCCCGATGTCGGCGGTCAGGTACACCTCGCGCAGCGTCGCCCGCGCGATGGCGTTCAGCTCGGGGATAGCGTCCGTGTAAGGCACGCCCAGCTTTTCCGCGAAGATCTGCCCGACTTCCTGGCGTGTCAGGTGCATCACTGGCACGATGATGTGCGAGGGGTGATCGCCGCCCTGCTGGGCGATGAACTCACCCAGATCGGTCTCGAACACTTCGATCTCGGACCCTTCTAGCGCAGCGTTTAGCCCAATCTCCTCGGTCACCATGCTCTTGGACTTAGCCACCCGCTTCGCACCGTGCTTCTGGGCAATGCCCAGCACGATCTGCCGCGCTTCGGCGGCATCCCGCGCCCAGTGCACGTGAGCGCCGTTCGCCTGGGCGTTGGCCTCGAACTGCTCTAGATACCGGTCGAGGTGGGCGATAGTGTGGGCGCGGATGGCGCGCCCCAGTTCGCGCGTCGCCTCGGCATCAGGCAGCGACTCGAAGGCTACGTTGCGCTTCTCGACTGTGCTCTGTGCAAAGCGGCTGATGGCGGCCAGCCGATCAGGGTTAGCAAGGGCGGCCTTAACTCGCTCGCCGAAAGGCTGGTCTGACATGCGCAGGTCGTTCATGCCTTCATCCCCTCTGCCAGCAGCTGGGCGATGTGCATCGTCCGTATACGGCTCCCCCGCTTGCGCAGCCCGCCCTCGATATGCATCAGGCAGCTGATATCAACCCCGATGACGGTGTCTGCGCCGGTTGCCTCGAAGGCCTCCAGCCGGTCGTTGAGCATCGCGCCGCTGATCTCGCCCATCTTGATCGAGAACACCCCGCCGAAGCCACAGCACGTCTGTGGGCTGGCTTGCTCCAGCACCTCCAGTCCTCTGATGTTCGCCAGCAGCGCCCGGGGTTGCCGGTCGATGTGCAGCCCACGCAACGCATGACACGAGGGATGATAGACGACCCGGCGCCTGACCTCAGCGCCGAGGGCAGTCACGCCCAAGTGATCGACCAGAAACTGGGTGAACTCCACTACACGCCCGGCCAGCGCCTGCGCCTGGGGCCTGTAAACCGGGTCATGCCTGAACAGTTCCGGATAGTAATGCGTGATCATAGCGCCGCATGAGCCGGAGGGGATCAGTACCGGCCCGCTGCACTGACTGAACAGGTCAATCGTGTAGCGGGCCATCGCCCGCGCCTCGTCCCAGTAGCCGCCGTTGAAGGCGACCTGCCCACAGCACGTCTGCCCCACGGGCACATGGACCTGCACACCCTGGGCTTCCAGCACGTCTATGACCGCCTGGGCTGTGTCCGGAAACAGCGCATCGAGGAGGCATGTCACGAAGAGGTTGACGCTGTGCGACGATCTGGTCATGATCGGCTCCTGTCGAGGGGAATTGCGTCTTCTGAGCGACATGGTTACGGCCCGAAAGGAGGCCAGAGGCACCTGCCTGCTGCCTTGTGTTCCAGCAACCGGGCTTTACGGCATCAAGAGCACATCGCGGATTTTCGGCATAGCCCAGTCGATGGTTTCTTGGTCGATGATCAGCGGCGGGGCAAAGCGGATCACGTGCTCGCGGGTGTCCTTGGCGAGAATGCCGCGCGTCATCAAGGCCTCCACGAAGCGCCGCGCTCCCCCCGCCTCAGGCTTGAGCACCACACCGATCAGCAGCCCTTTGCCTCGGATATGATCAATGTGTGGACTGTTGATCTCCTCCAGATGGTCGCGGAAGTATGCACCCATCTCGGCGGCGTTCTCGGCCAGCCCCTCCTCGGTGATCACACGCAGCGAGGCGCGCGCGACGGCCGCCGCCAGTGGGTTGCCCCCGAAGGTCGAGCCGTGGTCGCCGGGCTGCAGGATGCCCAGCACCTGGCGTGTGGAGACCACCGCCGAGACGGGATAGACGCCCCCGCCCAGCGCCTTGCCCAGCACAACGATGTCGGGGCGGACATCCTCGTGCTCGCAGGCCAGCATTTTACCGGTGCGGCCCAGCCCGGTCTGGATCTCATCGGCGATGAACAGCACACGATGGCGGTCGCACATCTCCCGGATACGGCGCAGATAGCCCTCCGGCGGCACCACGACCCCCGCCTCACCTTGGATCGGTTCGATAAGCACGGCGGCGGTATTGGGCGTGATGGCTGCCTCCAGCGCATCGGCGTCACCGTAGGGCACCATGACAAACCCCGGCGTGTGCGGCCCAAAGTCCTCTTTGTACTGCGCTTCTGACGAGAAAGAGATAACGGTGATCGTCCGTCCGTGGAAGTTTCCTTCTGCAACAATGATCTCAGCCTGGTCGCGCGGTACGCCCTTAACGGTATACGCCCACTTGCGTGCCACCTTGATCGCCGTCTCGACGGCCTCAGCCCCTGTGTTCATCGGCAAAGCCATTTCGTAGCCGGTCAGTTCAAGCAGCTCTTTGTAAAACAGGGGAAGCTGGTCGTTACGGAAAGCGCGCGAGGTCAGCGTCAGGCGCTGCGCCTGCTCGGCTAGCGCCTGGATAATGCGGGGGTGCGCGTGGCCCTGGTTCAGGGCCGAGTAAGCGCTCAAGCAGTCCAGATATCTTCTGCCTTCCACATCATACAGCCAGACACCCTCCCCTTGCGTGCAGACGACATCCAGCGGATGATAATTGTGTGCCCCCAACCTTTCTTCGAGTTCGATCAGCGCCTTCGAGTCAAACCTGATGTCCACATCCATGAAAGATTTGCCTTTAAATGTTTGCTGCCCGGAGGGTTGGGAGGGATCGGGCAGCAAGGCCTCACGCGAAGCCCGGCCAGCCATGTCTCCTGTGGCAGGATCAGGGGCCGGGTTTTATCTAAAACTTACCCAGCAACCAGAGCATCAGGGCCTTCTGGGCATGCATGCGGTTTTCCGCCTGGTCGAAGATGACCGAATTGGGCGTGTAGAGCACGGTTTCGTTGACTTCATAGCCCTTGTGCGCGGGCAGGCAGTGCATCACCAATGTGCCGTCACGTCCTGAGAGCTTGAGCAGGTCCTCGTTCACCTGGTAGGGCATAAAGGTCTTGATACGCCGCTCCTTTTCCTCTGCATAGGCTGGGTCGTTGAAGTGCTCCATGTTGATCCAGGTGTCGGTGTAGACCACGTCGGCGCCTTTCATCGCCTCTACTGGATCGGGATTCTCCTCATAACGGTCGCTGGCTCGCAGAATCGCAAGCTGCTCTTCGTCGATGGCTGGCGGGTCGAATTCAGGCGCGCACAGCGTGAAACGCGCTCCGGCGTAGATGGCCGCCATCGATAGCGAGTTGCTGACGTTGTTGGCGATGCCCATGTAGACGATCTTAACGTCCTCAGTCCGGCCCAGCTTCTCCTTGACGGTCATCAGGTCGGTGAGCGCTTGGGCCGGGTGGTAGCGGTCGTCGCAGCCGTTGATCACCGGAACCTCTGACCCCTGTGCCAGGGCCACCAGGTCGCGGTTAAACATCATGCGCGCCATGATGATCTGGGCATAACGCGAGATGACCTTACCTTCGTCAGCAATGTCGGCAATGCCCATCTGCGTGTGCTGGGTCTGCAAAACTGGCGTGTCCTCCCAGCTCCGTCATACCCGCCTCAAAGGAGAAGCGGGTGCGCGTCGAGGTCTTCTGGAAGATCATGGCTAGCGTGACGCCCTTCAGCGACTCGCGCCAGGGGGTAGGGTCGTTCTTGATCTCGATTGCCTTGTCGATGATAGCGTTAAAATCATCGGCTGAGATATCGCGGACTTTCAGAAAATGTTGTGGCATGCGGCTTATCCCTCGGTAAGCAGAACGTGGGTTCAAGCTCGCCTGCGGGAGTTCAGATGCTCCTGCAGGCTGGTTAGGCTTCCCCTATTATAGCCGAGGCCGCCGGTTTGTGTCATTGGGCGACGAGCCGGAAAATCATCCCGCCCCGCATGTCGGCTATGTAGAGTTCTCCAGCCTCATCCTGACCGAAGCTCGCAATACTGATGTCCACCTGGAGCAACTCACTGGCCTGCCATCCCCCCTCCGATGTGGGCGCCAGCCCCCAGATGCGCCCAGAGCAGAAGTCACCGAAGAAGTACACGCCCTCAAGCGCGGGGAAAGCCTGCCCCCGATAAATGTAGCCTCCCGTCACCGAGCAGTTGGCTCCCGTGTGGCTATATTCGGCGACGGGTGGCACCAGCCCCGACGGGTCGCAGCTCCCCGGCTCACGGTAGCAGTGGAAGCCTTCCATGATCGGCCAGCCATAGTTTTCACCACCCCTACTCGTCGCTGGTTGGAAGTTCACCTCCTCGTAGGCGTTTTGGCCTACGTCGCCAATGTACAGATCGCCGGTTACCCGATCAAATGAGTAGCGCCAGGGATTGCGTAGCCCGTAGGCCCATATCTCGTCCAGCACAGCCGGATCGCCCACAAACGGGTTGTCGGGTGGGATGCGATATGGCAGCTCGTCCACATCGATACGCAGCATCGAACCCAGCAGAGTCTGTCCGTTCTGGGCGTTTCCGTATACGTCGCCCGCGCCACCCCCGTCGCCCAGGCCGATGTACAGGTAGTCGTCCGGGCCAAAGGCGAGGTGACCGCCGTTGTGGTTGCTGGCTGGCTGCTCAACGGACATCACCCGGGTCTCGCTGGCCGCGTCAGCCAGGTTCGGGTCGTCACTCACCAGGAACCGGGAGATGACCGTATGGCCCTGTCTATCCGTGTAGTTGACGAAGAACTGGCCGTTCTGGGCATAGTTGGGGTGGAAGGCAATGCCTAGCAGACCCTGCTCGCTGCCCCCCGACCCAACCCGGTCGGTAAGGTCGAGGAAGGGCCTTCTGAGCACGCTGCCGCCCTGGACGATGCGGATGATCCCCGCCTTCTCTAGCACGAACAGCCGCCCGCTGCCGTCGCCTGCTGCACCCATCCCGACGGGCGTCCTCAGCCCTGACGCGATCCCTTCCAGCCCGATTGAAAGCGATGCAGGGTCCCTGAGGCTTACGCGGCCTGCCTCACCCGGAACGGCTGTGGTAAGCGGCGTTGCCTGCTCCTCTGGCTTGCTCTCAGCCGTCCCCGCCGGGCCAGTCTCCGGCGGCAGTGCCCCAGCGGCGTTGGTCGGCTCGCCCTCTGGCGTCGCTCCCCGCGATGCAGCCCTCTGGGAAGCCTCTTCGACGACTGGAGGCTGGGTAACGATTATCGCTTCCTCCCCTTCCCCTTCCCCGGTGCTGGCCGCCCCTCGCAGGCCAGCGAAGTACGCTGTAGCGGCCAGGACAATGGCCAGCACCGCCAGCAGGCCGATCACGATTGCGTTAAAGGTCTTCTGTCCCATGAGCAGTCTCAATTCCTTTGTCGAACTTAAACGGTTTCCAGGTGTTCTCTTTCGCTTCTGAGGATGTCAGCGGGGCGTCTGGTAGGTAATCATCACCTGGATAGCTTCCGCCGGGTGCTCATCCAGCAGGTGGTAGGCTTCGGCGGCGCGGCTGATAGGGAAGCAGTGCGTGATAAACCGCTCCGGCCTGACCTGCCGGATCATCTCCCACGCTGCCCTAAAGCGCCGCTCCGGTGTCCATCGCCCGCGCAGTTCAGGCGCGATGGTGCTTACTTGGCTGCTGATCAGCCGGATGCGGCTGCGGTGGAAGCGCCCGCCCAGGTTAAGGTCGGCCCGTTTGTTGCCGTACCACGAGCCGATCACCACCCGCCCGCTGTAACCCGTGGCAGCCACTGCCTGGTCGAGCGCCGCCGGCGCGCCCGACAGTTCATAGGCGAGATCGGCGCCCTCAAATGGCCGGTCGGCTTGGAGAAGCCCCCGCAGGTTCTCCAGCCAGTCCTCTACTGTTGGGTCCAGGCTGGCCTGTGCCCCGGCGGCCAGCGAGACCTCGCGCCGCCTCGCGTACTGGTCAAGCGTTATGAGGCTTGCCAGTGGGAAGCGGGCCAGCAGCGCGGTTGTCAACAGTCCCACGATGCCCTGCCCGAACACGGCCACCTGCTCACCGATCAGCGGCGCGCCGTCAAGGACGAGCGTCAGGGCCGTTTCCATATTGGGCAAAAAGGCTGCCTGCTCGGCTGAAATGTCGGATGGCACGCGGATCAACTCCTCTGGCTTCGCGTTAAAGGCACTCTCGTGGGGGTGGAAGGCAAAAACCAGCTTTCCCACCCACTCTCCCGGTACACCATGGCCCACGTCCACCACGCGGCCCACTGCAGCGTAACCGTACTTGAGAGGGTATCCCACCACCCCCGCCAACGCGGCGATGCTTTCATCCACTGGCATACCGGCGGGCGCCTGGCCCCGGTAGAAGAGCAGTTCGGTGCCAGGGCTGATGGCCGAAACCAGCGTCTCGACCCGCACCTCTCCCCCGCCGATCGGAGCAAGGTTCTCGTCACGAACCTCTACCTGGTAGGGTCGGGTAAAGAAGACCGACTGCCGCTTCATATCCCCTCCCCCCAGACAAGAGTGCCCCACACGACCAGGTCCCGGCCAGCCTGTTCGTAGCCAGCATCGCACAGGTGGGGCAGCCCCTCCCACGCCGGCACACCAAGGTCTCCAACCGCGTGCAGCCCACCAGCCAACACCGGAGCAACGGTCAGGACGAGCTGGTCGGCCAGCCGCTCGCGCAGAAAACCGGTGATGACCTGCGCTCCGCCCTCGACCATCAGGCTGGTGATGCCCATCCGGCCCAGTTCATCCAGCAGCGCAGGCAGGCTGACCTTTCCCTCTCTGGGCGGAAGGGTCAGCACGCGCACCCCCCTGCTCTCTAGCGCAGCCCGGCGGGCAGGGTCAGCCGGGTCTACCGTGGCGACCCAGGGCTGGCGGCCCGCCGAAAGCAGCCTGGCTCCCAGGGGGAACCGCAGGCGGCTGTCCACGATAACCGGCTGCGGATCGTCCCCCTCGACCAGCCGCACGGTCAGGTTCGGGTCGTCAGCCAGCACGGTGCCGATCCCGACCAGAATGGCGTCGTGCGCTGCACGCAGCCGGTGCGTGACCACTCTCGACTGTGGCCCGCTGACGGGAGACGGTTGGCCTGCCCGGATGGTCAGGCAGCCGTCGAGGCTTTGCGCGTAGCTCAGTGTGACGAGTGGGCGGCGTGTGGCCCGCCAATACGCAGCGGCCCGTTCGCGGAGGTCATCGAGGGCTGCAATCATTTCTGGCCGTTGGCCCTGAGCGAGGGCCGTCCAAGCAGCATCGAATCGAGATCGAGTAGGTGGTTCATGCGCCGTGCTTTGGTGAGCAGATAACTGGCGTTGTCGGGCGTGACGTGCCCCTGGATCGGCACCCGCTCGGTGACGGGAACCCCCAGCGCCTGAAGCGAGTCGAGCTTGGCCGGGTTGTTTGTCAGCAGCCGGATGGACACTACCCCCAGTTCTTCCAAGATTCGGGCAGCAATGGTGTAGTCGCGTTCGTCAGCTTGGTGGCCCAGCACGAGATTGGCTTCAACGGTGTCGTAGCCTGCATCCTGTAGGTTGTAGGCCCGCAGCTTATCCAGCAGGCCGATACCCCGCCCCTCCTGGCGCAGGTAGATCAACACGCCCTCCCCCTCCTCGGCGATCATCTGCATCGACCGATGGAGCTGTTCGCCACAATCGCATCGCCGCGAGCCTAGGACATCACCTGTGAAGCACTCCGAGTGAACGCGCACCAGCACATCGCGCCTGCCCGCTACATCCCCCATCGTAAGGGCGAGGTGCTCCTCTCTATCCCGGTTATTCGTGTACAACACAAGCTGGAATTCGCCCATTTCCGTCGGGATGCGCGCGCTGGCTTCTCGTGTAACAGTTAGACCATCCATGCTGTTAACCTATTCATCAGGTATTCCGGCTGCTGACCAGCAGGCTGCTCCACCATAACCCGACCCCGCCAAACAGGGCGTCGCGTGCCCGGATGACCAGGCTGAGGCTCAGTCCCATCGCCGGGTCAAGGCCAATTGCCTGAAAGGCCAGCACTTGGCTGGCCTCAAGCGTGCCCAGACCGCCAGGGAGCGGTAGCAGGAAAGCGACGCGCGCTGCCGTCAGGATGGCGATCAACTGGAGCCATGTCAGGCTCGGGCCTAGGAAGCGCACTGCCAGCCACAGTTCAGAGAGCAGTAAACCCCAGCTCAGCAGGGAGAGCGCGAGCGCCTGGAACACGTGCAACGGTTTTCGGCGGCAGAACCAGGCTGCCTCTGCCTCGCTCACCGTGACAAAATCCCTGACTTGCTGGTACAGGGCCATCCCCCGGAGCCACCCTGGGGAGCGTTGTGCCAGCCAGGTTGCCGGTTGGCGGCCCGCCCACAGCGCGAGAAAAAAGCTAATGGGCAGTGCAAGCAATATCAAAGCGGCTGCGAGCGCCCCTGTCCCCACCTGCCTGCCCAAAACCTGCTGATGCAGCGTCAGACCGATGCCTGCCACCAGGACAGCAAAATTCACTGTCACCTCGAGCAGCTTGTCCAGCACAACCGAGGCCGTTGCCGTTGCACCCGGCACATTTTGCCGCTTCTTCAGAACGTACGCCTGGAGCGGCTCCCCGCCAAGCTGAGGGCCGGGCGTGAAGTAGCTGACGCCAAAAGCCGCCAGCCGGTAGATCGAAAGCCTGAAGTAGGGGACACGCTGCTCCAGCCCGCGCAGGATGGCCCACCAGCGCCCGCTGAAGCTCAGCACAACGAGTACGTTAAGGCCCAGCAGGCTGAAGACCTGCGCCCAGCCCAGACCGCTCAACGTCTCCCGGATGTGTGCTAGCGGTGCCGCCTGCATCGCCCACCCTATTGCGAGCGGAATGAGCAGCCATACCAGGTGGCTGGGTCTCAGGCGGCGTCTCAAGGGGGGCACTTTGAGTACACTCAATCTTTCTCTCCCTTCCCCAGGCGTTGCGACAGGAACCTCTCTTCCGGCTGCCAGATCGAAAGCGCACCCGTTCCAAACAGCATGATCAGGCATGTACTGGCGATCAGGGCTGCGCTCCCCGGCAAAAATCCCGCCTGTGCCGCCCCGATGCCGGTGAAGATCAGAAGCAGCGTGGCCGCCAGCCGACCAGCAAGCCCGGCCACGATTAGAGCGGCAAGCAGGGTTTCGCCCGGACCCATGAGCCTCAACACGGATGGGCCTTCTAAAACCGGGGCGCCAAACAGGTGCTGTGCCAGCGTCGCACCCAGAGCAGCGGCAACGGACGCCCGCAGGGCAAGCGGAAGCCAGCGCAGCGTCGCGCTGGAGAGCCAGCCGTGCAGCCTCTGGTAGTACTCGGATGCCGGATCGAGGCTCCCGCTGACGGCCAGCCAGTCGCGGACGAATCCCCCCACGAAGGGGATCATAACCAGCGTTGCGGCGACCGTTGTGGCGGGCGGCTCGAGAACCGGCCAGAGCACGGCGCTGATGAAGCCCATCTGTATCCCGGCCATCGGACGGCGCATCGCGCTCGGCGGCAGGCCATATACCGGTTTGCCGAGGCGCTGACGTATCTGCGTTCCGATGACGAACAGGTAGCGCGCCGCGCCGACCAGTAGGTACCACACCGGCAATTGACCGTACAGCACCCCCAGCAGCGGCGCGATCAGGATGCCAAATGCGTCAAACTCCATGTCCAGCCTGCTTCCCAGCACCGTTGTCCGGCCCGTCGCGCGCGCTGCAAGCCCGTCCAGCAAGTCGATTACAATGGCGGCAGTGTACAGGCCCCCCGGCGCCCAGGCTAGCCAGCCCGGCGGCCTCGGCACAAACAGGAATCCGGCCAGAAAGCCCAGGAGCAGCCCGCGCAGCAGGCTCAGCAGGTTCGCCAGGCCAAGCGTCGGCAAGATGGATGCTTTACCCTCCCGATGATTTTCAGGCAGCCGCTGCCAGAGCGTCCAGAGCTGGTAAACCAGCGCCAGGGCGGCCAGCGCGGTCCAGCGCATGGCATATCTCTGATTCCATGCTTCGCGCAGCAAGAAGGAGGCCAGCATGATCAGCCCGCCGTACAGCAGGGCGAGTCTCGCCCATACGCGGCGGAGCCGGGCTAACGCCGTCGCTTGCATGGTGCGGGGGATTGATGTTCTTGGCGAGGCGCTGTCGCTCACTTGGGTTTTCCGCAGGTGTTGGGTAGCCATCCGCGATTTGTCTCGCCGCGCCGGATCGTCTAACATGGCAGGCGCAGTCGCATGAGTCTATCTTTAAAGATAGCGTCCTTTTGGCCTTTTCTCATCTCTAATAACATACGTCGCGGCTGCCCCTCTGGATTGGTGGAAGGATCATCGATGGCCGTCTGGCCTCACGAATACAGTTTTATACGCTATCTGGCCGCCAAGAGAGCTGTCGATGACTGCGCCCTCAACCGCCGCGTCTGGGACAGCCTGGTGAACGCTGTGTCGCAGGTGTCGCTGGGTGAGCCGTTCCGGATCCTGGAGGTCGGCGCGGGGATCGGCACGATGGTCGAACGCGCTTGGGAATGGGGGTTGCTGCATGGTGAAGTAGTCTACACAGCCCTTGACGCTGACTCGGCCAGCATGGCCGAGGCGCGCCGCCGCCTGCTCCACTGGGCTGCCGGGAGGGGCATTGCCGCGACTGGCAGGGGGAACGGCCCGCTTTTATTCTGGGATGAAGCGCGGCGGGTCACGGTAAGGCTAGAGGCAGCTGACCTTTTTGACTTCGCTGTGCGGGGCGGAGACCGGCCTGCCTGGGACTTGATCATGGCCCATGCCTTTCTCGATCTGGTGCATATTCCGTCCACGCTGCCGCTGCTGTTTGGGCTACTCCGACCAGCCGGTTTGTTCTATTTCACGCTTAACTTTGATGGCCTTACCATCCTTGAGCCAGCCCTCGACCCATCTCTTGATGCCCAAATTGAAGCGCTCTATCATGAGACGATGGATAAACGGGTTGCGGACGGCAGGCCCTCTGGCGATAGCCGCTCCGGTCGCCGCCTGTTTGGGCATCTGGCCGCGGCGGGCGCGCACATCCTCGACGCCGGTAGTTCAGATTGGGTGGTCTTTCCCCATGCAGGGAGCTACACAGCCGATGAGACTTACTTCCTGCATTTTATCGTTCACACCATCTACTCCGCGCTTGCCGGCCACCCCGCCCTCGACCCGGAGCGCTTTTCGGCCTGGGTCGAGCAGCGCCACGCCCAGATCGAGCGGGGGGAGCTGGTCTACGTCGCACATCAGCTTGACTTTGCCGGGCGGGGGCCTGCCAGTGTTAAGCCGGGTTGACACACTCCCCTCCCTCGGTGATATACTACCCCCAACTCTGAGTCCGCTGATCCCACGGTAGGCCTGCTACCATGAGTTTCGAGTGGCTGGTCTCTACTGGTACCCCTTACCTGGAGTTGGCCCTCTCCCCGCTGGGCTACGCTGCCACGCTGCTATACGCTGCTCTGACGGCTGTGGTCCTGGTTCGTGACGCCGGGTGGGGGCGCCTAGCGGGTGCTCGCCGCTGGCTCCTGCTGGGCGGCTGTCTGGCCAGCGGGTTTGTGGCACCCCTGTTCTTTGTGGTGCGGTGGACGATCCGCGCCACCCTCGCGGACGTTGCCTTCCCAATACTGGGTCTTCTCCCGGTTCTGGCTGCTGCCCTATGGCTGGGACGCGGGCCAGCGACGCTCGTCGGGCTGGTGACCGGCCTCAGCCTGGCCCTGTTCGGGACAGGGCGCCTTACCCAGCCCTTCGAAATTGCCTTGCTAGGGGCGGTGTTGGCTTTCATGCCCAACCAGCCCTACCGGGGATTGCTAGCCGCTTGGCTGCGCCAGCCGGTCGTCGCCGCCCTGTTAGGCGCGCTGGTCGTCGCTTGGCCGCTGAGCCTGCTCGGCATCTTTGCGACCGGCCAGGCGTCCGCTCTGGCCAGTCTGGAGCGGACGGTGGGGGCGGTATGGCCCACCCTGATCGCCCACCTTGGTGCGGCGCTGGTCGCCGGGCTGATCCTCCAGGCCATCATAGCCCGTTGGCCGGACACTCATCCTGTCCGCACAGCGGACCTGGTTCCCTCCCCCTGGGAGCGGCATCTGAGCCAGCGCATGTTGTACACCTTTGGGCCAGCGGCCCTTGTTGTGACTGTGCTTCTGGTTGGTGTGGTGGCCGGAACCGCCTATCGGGTCGCGACCGGGCTGGTCATCGATCGGATGGCGCACGATGCAGCCACTGCCAGCGTCCAGATTCCCTTTTTTATCCAGATCGGGCGCAGCCTGATCCGCGATCTCGCTCAGGATGGGCGGATGGTTGGCGCTCAGCAAGAGCGCCAGACCAGCTTGGCCGAGGGTCTCCGCGCGGTTCCCTTCTTCCAGCAGCTGTTGTATGTTGACGCTCGTGGGTCGCTGGTGGCAGCTTACCCTGAGGGGGATACCGTACCTTCGGTCCTCTCCAGCGCCGAAAAGGGGCGGGTAGAGCTGACAGTGGAGAGCGGCGTCCCGGCTGAAGTTGCTACCTACAGGGAGGAGGGTCAGGGCGCGCTGGTGAGCTTTATTACCCCTATCATCGACCGCTCGACTGACGATATTGCCGGTGCGCTTATTGGGCGGACGGCGCTTGAAGCAAACCCCATCCTGGAGCCGGTTTCCCGCGTGCTCCTGGCAGGCGGCGGGCAGCCGGGCGAGGGCCTCATCATCGACGACCAGAACCGCATTTTGCTCTACCCCGCCCGGCCCGAACGTCAGGGGGAAGTATTCAGCACCGCCGGTATGGTTGAGCTTCCCAGAGCAGAGAGTGGGCGGGTGTTTCGCCAGCGCCAGCCGGACGGCACACGCCAGATCGTTTACCTGCTGCCTATTGCGGGACATTCCGACTGGACGGTAGTGATTACCGTACCCAATGAAGTCGCCCTGACGCTGGCCCTCCGGATCGCGTTCCCTACGCTGCTGTTGATGGTGGTGCTGTCGGCTCTCGCCCTGCCTGTTGGTGTGGCCCTGCTGCGTGACGTGACGATGCCACTTGAGGAGTTGTCCCAGGCAGCAGATCGCATTGCGGAAGGTGAGCTTGAGCCTCCGTTGGAGGTTTCCGGTGAGGATGAGATCGGGCGGCTGGGCCGCGCATTTGAACAGATGCGTGTCAGACTCAGCCGCCGCCTGAGCGAATTGGAGCGCCTGCTGAGCGTCAGCCGGAGCGTCTCGTCAAGTCTGGAGCTTTTCCGGGCCGTGCCGCCCATCTTAAACAGCGCCCTCGACATCACCCAGGCCGCCGGGGTGCGCTTGGTCCTTCGGCGCCGCCCTGATCAGGCGCTCCAGGTTTACACTGCCGGTGAGGCTGCCGCCGCCATGGCCGTCCTCGATAAGCAGTTGCTCGACCTGGTGGAGCATCAGGGGATGCTCGTAGTCAGCCAGCTCTGGCGGGCCAGCGCTTCGCTCGATATGTCAACCCTGCAGGCGCGTATTCAGTCGCTCGTCGCGTTCCCGCTCCGCAGTGAGACATCTTTTCACGGCATCTTGTGGCTTGGCTATGCCGACGAACATGTTTTCGAGCCGTCCGAACTGACCTTCCTCTCGACGCTTGCCTGGCAGGCTGCCGTCGCCGTTGCCAATGCCCGCCTCTTTGCCGAAGCTGAGGAAGGGCGTCGCAAGCTTCAGGCAGTCTTGGAGAGCACGGCTGACGGCATGATCGTGGTGGACAACGAGGGCCGGATTGTCTTGATCAACCCGGCGGCAGAGCGTTACCTTGACCTGCGTGTAGAGCGCGCCACCGGACGACTGGCTGGCGACCTGATCGATGTGCCCGAATTGGCGGCCCTCATGACCAGCTTCCAGGACCCCGTCTCGGTTCTGGAGCTTCCGCACCGCAACGGCAAGACGCTACTCGCCAATACCTCGACCATCGTCGGTCAGGGCGGCGCGATTACCGGGCGCGTCACCGTGCTGCGTGACATCACGCCCCTTAAGGAGCTGGACAACATCAAGACGGCCTTCCTGCGCATAGTTTCCCATGATCTACGCTCGCCGCTGACCTATATGCGCGGCTATGCCTCGATGCTCCCTATCAGGGGGCAGCTGAACGAGAGCCAGACGGAGGCGCTTGAGCGGATCAACGCGGGCATCGAGCACATTACGCAGATGACCGAGCGTCTCAGCCGTCTCAGCAAGTTGCAGTTCGGCGATGAGGTCGAGCTTGAGCTGACTCTCGTTAATGTTCAGGATGCCATCCAGGAATCCTGGGCACGGCATGAGCTGCTGGCTCGCCAGAAGGCGATCACCTGCCGGTTTGAGATTGACGGCACACTGCCTCCGCTGCTGGTTGACGGGATGCTCTATGTACAGGCCATTGATAACCTTGTCCAGAACGCGCTGAAGTACACACCCGAAGGCGGACAGGTCATCGTTCGCGCCTATCAGGAAGACAACGCTCAGGTCACGGTAACGGTGACAGACAACGGAGTGGGCATCCGTCCCGAGGACCAGGAGCGCCTTTTCGAGGCATTCTACCGGGTGCCTCAGCGCGAGGGTGATGCCCCGCGGCCCAAGGGAATGGGCCTCGGGCTTGCCCTTGTGCGCGCCATTGCCGAAGCCCACGGTGGGAAGGTGGGCGTCCAGAGCGAATTTGGTGTAGGCAGCACGTTCAGCATCACCCTGCCGGTCCAAAAAACTTGACTGGCTTAGGCCCGGCATCGCCAATCAGGTACAATCACCGACCGGCAGACACTTGCCGACCTTTTGAGTTCTGTGGAAGAGCAGCGGCGGATGGCTATCCGCATTTTACCGCCCGAGGTCGCCAGCCGGATCGCAGCCGGTGAAGTCGTAGAGCGCCCGGCCTCGGTCGTCAAAGAGCTGGTCGAGAACGCGCTTGATGCCGGAGCGTGCCATATCACCGTTGAGGCCGAGAGCGGTGGCAGGCGCCTTATCCGTGTGTCGGATGACGGCACGGGGATTGCCTCCCAAGATGTGGAGCTGGCCTTTCACCGCTATGCGACCAGCAAGCTAAGCACCATTGACGACCTGAGCCGCATCACGACGCTGGGCTTTCGGGGCGAGGCGCTGGCCTCGATTGCGTCCGTTAGTCGCCTCACGCTGATCACACGTGCCGCAGGCGAGCCGGTTGGTGTGCGTCTGTACCTGGAGGGAGGGCAGATCGTCGAGCGGGAGGCGGTTGGTGCCCCCCAGGGCACCATGATTACTGTTGAGAACCTCTTTTACAACGTCCCGGCCCGGCTCAAGTTCCTCAAGAAGGAAAGCACCGAGCGCGGTCACATCGCCGCATTGATCAGCCGCTATGCGATGGCCTACCCGCATGTCCGGTTTGTGCTCTCGCATGGTAGCCAGGAACTGCTGCGCACCACCGGCAGCGGCGACCTGCTCGCCGTTCTGGGCGAGGTCTACGGCTTGGAGATGGCTTCGCAGATGATCGCGGTCGAGGGGCGGGCTGACTCCCACACACGCCCTGACCTCCATCCCGTGCGGGTGAGGGGATATACGGGCCTGCCCAGCCTCAACCGCTCGAACCGGGGGCAGATCACGCTCTTTGTGAACGGGCGCTGGGTCCAGGACAGCAGCCTCACGGTGGCCGTTGTGCAGGCTTACCACACGATGCTGATGGTGGGCCGTTACCCGGTCACCGTCTTGATGATCGAGGTGCCGCCCGAAGAGCTGGATGTCAACGTTCACCCCACCAAAGCCGAAGTCCGCTTCCGGCAGCCGGATGCTGTATTCAGCGCCGTCCAGCGCGCGGTGCGGCAGGCGCTAGTCGCCGAGGCGCCTCCTCCGGCTGTGCGCGGTGAGGTGGTCTGGGGTTCCCCTGAGTGGGCCGTCCGTCGGGAGCGTCTCGCTCAGGTTACGCGCGACCGCATGCAGCAGCTCGACATCGATCTGGGCGTGGAATCCCCCGGTCAGCATGGTCACCAGCCGACTCCCGCACACGAGGCCGGAGCAGAATCAGCCGCCGGAGGTCCGCAGCGCACACGCAGCCTCCCCTTGCTGCGTGTGGTCGGTCAGGTGGGCGCGACCTACGTGGTGGCCGAAGGCCCGAACGGGCTGTTCCTCATCGACCAGCACGCTGCGCATGAGCGCATCCTCTATGAGCAGTTCATGGCTGAAAGAGCGGGACAGTCCGTCGCTTCTCAGGAACTGCTGGAGGCCGTCGTCATTGAGCTTCCCCCTGATCAGATGGCGCTGGCTGAAGAAAGCCTGGATATACTACATGGGGTGGGTTTTGGCATTGAGCTGTTTGGGCGTAATACGGTGCGCCTGCGCGCCGTCCCGGCGCTGGTGGCTGGCGGCGATCCGGTCGGTACGCTCCTGGCAGCGCTGGGTGAGATCGAGTGCGGCGAGATGCCCACCGGCGCGACCGCCGAGGAGGCGCTCATCGCGCGGGTGTGCAAGCAGGTGGCCATCAAGGCCGGGCAGTTGCTTAGCCATCGGGAGATGGAGGCATTGATCCGGCAGCTTGAGCGTTGTCAGACGCCCCAGACCTGCCCGCATGGCCGTCCCACCCTGCTCCACCTGTCCGCCGAGCAGCTTGCCCGCCAGTTTGGCCGCCTGGGCGCGATTTGAGGTTTCCCTGAAGGCCCTTCGGCAATGACTTTCAGGGAAGCACTGGGTCCGTTGGGGAGGCCAGAACCTTTCCTGCGCCTGCAGCGAGCCGGTGCGCCGTGTGGAGCGCTTACGATCCCCAGGTGAAGACCCACTCGCTGCCCTGTTCGCTGATCACCAGCGAGTCGGGTGCGCTGCCCTCCACGATGACCACTGTCCACCCGTAATCGATGGACTGCCCTGGCCCCGGCTTCAGCTCGTCAGGCAGGCGGTACACGTTGCTGGTCGTCGTTGCACGAAACGTGTCGCCCGTGTCGAGGTTGCGGACCTGAACGAGGTAGTAGGCGCCGTCTGGCAGGGGCCGGGTGGGCGCCCATTGGAGGGCGGCTGTCTGGCTGGGGGCAATCGTCGCGCCGTTGGCGGGCGCGAGGAGCGTCGGCGGGCTGAAGACCGGCGTCGGCGTTGCCGTTGAATCAGGCCCCCCGGTGGGGGTGAGCGTGGGCGTCAGGGTGACTTTGATGCGGATTTGCAGGATTTGACCGGGCCGGATGAAGGATGCCTCGCTCAGGTTGTTGTCCCGCAGGATGTCCTGCACCGTGGTGTAATAGCCAAAGGCCAGCCCTGCCGGTGTGTCCCCCTCGACCACCTCGTGAATCCAGAACTGCCCGTCGGGGGAGATGCAGCGATTCTCCAGGCTGCACCCGGTGTAATCCGGCGTGGCGTTGGGGTCGAAGGTCGGTGTTCCAGGGCCAGGTGTCGGTGTCTCGGTAGCCGTCGGGCCGGGCGACGGCGTCGGACCGGGTGTGGGTGTCTGCCGGGGTATCAGCAGGACCTGGTCGGCCTTGATATCGTTCTCGCTGGCCAGGTTGTTGAGTGCCAGGATTTCGGGGACTACTTGCAGGTCGCGGTAGCCGAACAACTGGATAATGTAGTACAGCGTCTCGCCCGGCTGCACCACATATTGGTACGGTTCGAGCGTCGCTGTCGCGGTTGGGGTGGGCGTGACCGTAGGAGGCCCTTCGGGGGATGGCGGCGGGGAGGGCGATGCCGTCGGTGAAACTGATGCCCCTTCCGCGGCAGTCGCACTCGCGGAGGCCAGTGCTCCCTCTGTTGGTTCTTCGCCGCCACTGGCTAGGATCACGATCAGAGCTACGATTGCGGCCAGGACCGCCAGTGCGCCCCCGAGCACCATGACCGTGCGGCGTCTGAAGCCGGATCGCTCAAACTGAATCTTGGGTGCCATAGTTCACCTGCGCTGGCTTCGAAGAGACCTCTCAGCCTCGTTGCGCAGTATACCGTTATTGCCGGGGTTTTCTCAACCGTTTGCCAAGAAAGGGGTGCACTCGCCTGCGACAGGTGCTACACTATCCTCGCCTACACGCCTAAACTCAAGTCTCTTGGATGAGCAGCCATGAATCGGGAACAAGCCCTCAATATTGTCACTGAGTTCGTCAAGAACGAGAACCTCATTAAGCATATGCTGGCCGTTGAGGCCGCCATGCGAGCCTACGCCCGCAAGTTTGGCGAGGACGAGGAAAGCTGGGGGCGGGTTGGCCTGCTACATGATTTCGATTGGGAAATCCACCCCAACCTAGAGGAGCACCCCATGAGAGGCGCGCCCATCTTACGCGAACGGGGTGTCCCGGAAGAAGACATCCGTACTATCCTGAGCCATGCAGAACACTCTGGCGTGCCTCGCCAGACCCTGCGCGACAGGGCGTTGTATGCCGTTGACGAGCTGACGGGCCTGATCGTGGCCGTGGCTCTGGTCCGCCCAACCAAAAATATCCACGATGTAAAGGTCAAGTCGATCAAGAATAAGTGGAAGGACCGGTCGTTCGCCGCCGGGGTGTCACGGGAGGACATCGAGCAGGGATGCCAAGAGTTAGACGTTGACCTGTGGGAGGAGCATGTGCCTACCGTGTTGCAGGCAATGCAGGCCATCGCCCCCCAGCTTGGCCTGGATGGGTAAGGTTTATCCCCATCCTCCCTCTGGGAGAAGCGTGCTATGATTTCGGTATGGTGCCTTTCACTACTCTGGGTCGCCCGGAGTGGGCCTCTGGCGGCGATTCTGGAAGTGCGCCCCCAGGTCTGAACCTGTCTCTCACCTGATCCATCCTCGGCATGAAGGAGGCTGCCGTGGCCAAGGCGAAGTTTCAAGGGCGATACATCTGGAATACGGCTGGTGACTGGGTTGCCACGCTTGTTGGCGAGTATTTGTGGGACCTGAGCGGCAACTGGGTCGGCTGGATTGAGGCGAACGGGGATGTCTATCGGGCGGATGGGGAATGGATCGGCACGCTCAGCAAGGACTCGCGCATCCTCAGAAAGCGGACCGCCGGTCACCGCCCTCTGCGCACCGACCTCCCTCCCACGCCGCAGAAGCCCGATCTCCCTGGCCGTGCTCCCCTGCCCCCCACCTTCGCTGAGTTGCCTTACTCCATGATTGATGTTCTGGAAGAGGAGCCTGAAACCTTTAAACGCTTCTCAGAAAGACGTCCGGACATGGACTGACCGCGAACCCGCTGGGCGGCTGGTGGAGGGCAGCTCATCTGCTGATCGGGGTAGCCACGTTAAAAGAGTAAGGGATGGCACGTTCGGCTGGGCGGGTGCTTGTTTACGGCCTTCTTCTCGGCCTGCTTGTGGCTTGTAGTCCAGGGCCGCTGGCTCGGCCTACGGCTGATCCTACGCCTACCGCCGCTCCCCGCCCGACCGGCACTCCTGCGCCCTCAGATACCCCCACACTCACCCTGATGCCCACTCCCAGCCCGACCGCCACCCCCTCCCCGACCGTCACCCCGACGCACGGCCCCAGCCCCACCCCCAGCCCCACGCCCACCGGTACACCCATTCCGGTGTGCGATTGTAGCGCCAACAACTACGATTGCCCCGATTTCCAGACGCACGCCGAGGCGCAGGCCTGTTTTGCGTACTGTTGGGCGGTTGTCAACGAAGACGTTCATCATCTGGATCGGGACATGGACGGCCAAGCCTGCGAGACCCTGCCCTAGGCGCGATGGCCGCATTCCAGCGCTGGGGTATAATCGACGGGAAGGGTGAAGGCATGAGCAGCGCCCGCAGAGGGCGGCGGCGCGGAACTCGCGGTCTCAGGGCGCGGTAATGGATTATGGAAGACGAAGCTGACCTGACAAACGGCGAACCCACCGGCAGCGACGAGCCGGATATCCCCGCCCATCTGCTGGAGGGCGACGGCCAGCCGCGCACGTCTATGCTTCTGCGGCTGCTCGAAACCCGCTCCGCCAAACGGGTGCTCAGCATCCCCGGTGAAGACATGGGCCTGGCCGAGCACCTGCCCTACCCCTTCATGGGTCTGGTCGGCCAGCTTGAGATGCGCACCGCCCTGTTGCTGGCCGTCGTCAACCCGAACGTGGGCGGCGTGCTGCTGATAGGCCCCCGCGGTACCGGCAAGACAACCGCCGCTCGTGGGCTGAGTAGCCTCTTGCCCCTCATCCCTCACAGCACTTGCATGTACGGCTGCATGCCTGAGGATTACGAGGTGGAAGGCCCGGACGGCGTCTGCGATGAGTGCGCTGCCAAGCTTGAGCGGGGTGAGAGCATCACGCGCATGGCGCCTGTCCAGTTGATCGAGCTGCCCTTGAATGCCCGGCTGGAGGATGTGATCGGCGGGATCAACGAGCGTGCCGCCATCCAGCACAACCGCGTCCGCCTCGACCGGGGCATCCTCTCCCGCGCTGACCGCAACATCCTGTACATCGACGAGGTCAATCTGCTTGGCGATGAGATCGTGGATGCCATCCTCGACGCCGCCGCACAGGGCCAGTACACTGTCCGGCGCGGCCCGATGCGCGCTACCTATCGTTCCCGCTTCGCCCTTATCGGCTCGATGAACCCTGAGGAGGGCTTCCTGCGTCCCCAGATACTGGATCGTTTCGGCCTGCGGGTGATGGTGGCCGGGTTGGAGGACCCGGCCCAGCGGATGCAGGTCTATGAGCGTATGCGCGCCTTCCGGGCCAACCCGCGTATGTTCATCCGCTCTTTTGAGGAGGAGATGTATCTGGCCCGCCAGGATGTGATCGCCGCCCGTGATCGCCTGGACTCGGTAACGATCTCACCCGAAGCCGAGCTGCTCGGCCTCCGGCTGGTGCAGGAACTGAGCATCCATTCGCACCGCGCCGAGTTTACCATGTTCGAGGCGGCGCGCGCTTACGCCGCCCTGGATGCCCGGGACTGCGCCACCGTCGAAGACCTCCGGACAGTCGCTCCGATGGCTTTACGTATGCGCCGCAGCCGTTTTATTGACGAGTTCTTCGCCAAACAGCAGGGCGAAGACGAGGAGATCGGCAGGCTGTTTGAGAGGCTCAAAGATGAGATCGCAGATAGGCCATAGGCCCTCACAGACCGACTGGTTTGCCCTGGCTGCCCTGTGCCTGGCCTGGCTCGGCGTGTGGGGTGCCTGGATCCCGCACAAGACAGCCAGCCTGACCCAGAACGCCATTGACCTGGCCGAGTGGTCCGCCATCCTCAACGATGTGCGCTTTGGCTCGCTGGCCGGTATGCCTGACCGGCTCCGGCTCGCCATTGCGCTGGCCGCCGTTGCGCTGGCTGTGGCCGCCGGTCTGCTGGAGAACCGCTGGCTGCGCGGGGCACTTCGCACCGTCGCAGTGCTGCCGGGCTTCGTCCTGCTCCCGCCGTATCCGTTTGGGCTTCAGCTTTGGCGGTCCGAGCTTTACGGTACACGCTTCATCGTGGCGATGGTACTGTGGGTAGGCGTGGCAGCCAGCGGGTTGACCGGCCATCTCGCCTGGTCGGTGCGCCGTGCTCTGGTGATGGCCTTTGCCGCCGCTGCTGCTGGGCTGAGCGCCTGGGCTTTTCTGGCGCTCCGGTTGCCCTTTCAGGCTCACTATGACTCACCGCTCATGCCTGGCTGGGGGGTGATAGCTTTTGTGGGGGGGCTGTGTGCGACGGTCGTGCTGTCATCCTTCCCCTTTCTCCGGGCCGGGGCTGATGCCCCTGCCCCAGCCTGAATCGCCCCCCTCGCAAATGCATAAACGGGCCAGTTGGCTGACCCGCATGCGAACATGGATTGTATCCCAATTGCCGGGGGAGACTACGCCGATGGCTTCATCTGGGTCTCGATGTACTGGATCGCCTGGCCGACGGTCTCGATCTTCTGTGCCTCTTCGTCGGATATCTCCCCGCCGAATTCTTGCTCGAATTCCATGATCAGCTCAACCAAGTCAAGCGAGTCGGCTTCCAGGTCCTCCCGGAAACGGGCGTCAGGCGTCACCTTCGCGGGATCGACGCCCAGCAGCTCGACGATAATCTCTCGGACACGTTCCTCCGTACTCGCCATTTCTAAAACCTCCTCGGGCAGGGTTTCTTAAATATGTTCTCCTGGAAGTCTTGGAGTAACTTTCAGGGGAATACACCAGCTTTCACCGCAGACGGGTGAGATACAAACAAATCTGGGTGAGTAGTTTATCATGACTGGCCGGTTCGTCAAAACGCCACGCACGTGCCATGCCACAGCCTACTACCGCGTGTGCGTTTGACAGGCGGCTGTCAGCGTAGGTAAGATGAGCCTCATTCAACCATAAGGAACACTACCTCATGGCGGAAGTTACGGGTCCCTCAGGCAAACCTCAGCCGGCAATCGGACAGCGCAAAGCTGACCATATCCGCATCAATCTGGAGGAGAACGTCCAGTTCCCCCGGCTGACAACCGGCCTGGAGCGTTATCGTTTCCACCACCAAGCACTGCCTGAGCTTGACCTGGGAGACATTGATACGAGCCTGCGCCTCTTTGGTCGCCACCTGTCCGCGCCGCTGCTCATCTCGTCGATGACGGGTGGCACGGAGCAGGCCGGAGAGCTGAATCGGCGCCTGGCTGCTGCTGCCCAGGCGCACGGGATCGCTATGGGCCTGGGGTCGCAGCGCGCGGCGCTGGAACAGCCCGACCTAGCGTCCACGTTCCAGGTGCGCGCTGTTGCGCCGGATATTCTGCTGTTCGCCAACCTCGGCGCGGTGCAGCTCAACTACGGTTATGGCCCCGACCACTGCCAGCGCGCGGTCGAGATGGTTGAGGCGGATGCCCTCTTCCTGCATCTAAATGTGCTCCAAGAGGCCGTGCAGCCGGAGGGTGACACGCGCTGGGCTGGGTTGCTGGGCCGGATCGAGCGGGTTTGCCGTGCCCTCTCCGTGCCCGTCGTCGCCAAGGAGGTCGGTTGGGGTCTGTCGGAGCAGGCAGCCAGGCAGTTAGCCAGTGCTGGGGTGGCGGCCCTGGATGTAGCGGGGGCGGGCGGGACGTCGTGGAGTGAGGTCGAGTATCACCGCGCGCCCACTGCCTTTCACGCCCGCGTGGCCCGCGCCTTTGCCGATTGGGGCATCCCGACCGCCGAATCGCTCCTCATGGCGCGGCGGGCCGTGCCCGACCTGCCCCTTTTCGCCAGTGGGGGGCTGCGCGATGGGATCGATGTAGCCAAGTGTATCGCCCTCGGTGCTTCGCTGGGCGGCATGGCTGGCCCGTTCCTCCGCGCTGCCGCCGATTCTGAGGCTGCCCTCGACGAGACTATCCGCGTGATGGTTGCCCAGTTGCGCATTGCCATGCTGTGCTGCGGCGCCCAGGACCTGCAAGCCCTGCGCGACACCCCCCTGTATCCCGCTAGTTGACGAGCTGGAAAACCTCATGACACTGCTTGCCGGGTACTTTGACCGCTACCTCCCTCTGATCGAGTCGGATTTGCGCGTGGCATTAAGCCCCCCTGCCGGGTCGCCGCCCCTCTTTTACCAAATGCTGCATTATCACATGGGGTGGGTTGACCCCTCAGGCCAGCCTGTCGAAGCCAGCGCCGGGAAGCGCATCCGGCCTCTCCTGTGCCTGCTGGTGTGTGAAGCCGCATGTGGCCGCCCCGATCCAGCCCGCCCGGCGGCCGCCGCTGTTGAGCTGGTCCACAACTTCTCCCTACTCCATGATGACATTCAGGATCGAAGCCCGGTTCGCCGCAGCCGAGCGACCGTCTGGGCTATCTGGGGTGAGCCGCAGGCGATCAACGCCGGGGATGCCCTGTTTACGCTCGCCTTTTTGGCCATCCCCTACCTCGCCCAGCCCCCTCTCCCGCACGACCTGACTACCCGCATGCTTGCCGTCCTCGCCCAGACCTGCCTGGAGCTGACGCGCGGCCAGCACCTCGACTTGAGCTTCGAGGGGCGCGAGGTGATCAGCACGGCGGAGTACCTGGACATGATTGCGGGCAAAACGGCGGCTCTGCTGGGTGGCTCTGCACATCTGGGGGCGCTGGCAGCCGGGGTGGGCGAATCAGCTCAAGGCCACTTTCAGGCGTTTGGTTACAACCTCGGTATGGCCTTCCAGGTGCTTGACGATGTGCTCGACATCTGGGGAGACCCGGCAGCTACCGGCAAGGAGCCTGCGGCGGATATCCGCCAGCGCAAAAAGTCGCTGCCTGTGCTGCTTGGTCTGGAGCGCAGCCCCCGCTTACGCGCTCTGTATGCCAGCCCCGCCCCTTTCGATGATGCGCAGGTCAGCCAGGTCATCGACCTGCTGGATGAGGTTGGGGCGCGGCAGCACGCCGAGGAGTTAGCCCGGCGCTATTCCTCGATGACACTGGAGCATCTCGCTGCCGCCTCACCGCAGGGCGACGCTGGGCAGGCCCTCTACGAGCTTGTCGAGACTCTGCTCTACCGCGACCGTTAGGCCTTGTCTGGCGCCGCTGAATATTCCCTGCTCCCGTAGGCAGTATATGCGCGGTATAGGGATATTTACTGCTTTGCAGGATTACCCTGGAGAGCCTATAATGAGACAAGCGCAGCCCCTTTTCTCTGGGCGTTAGAATGGGTTCGGACCTGCGCTGCCAGCTCATGATCCAGTCGGGTAGACCTCGTCGCCAGGCCAGCCGTCCACTTCAGTCGCATATTGGGGCGCGGCCAACGGGACGGTACGCTGGCCGGTGTGGTGATCCACCTGTGGTTTACGTGATGTAGGGGAGGGCAGGCAGCGCGCAGCGGCCTGAATGGGATGACGACCTATGCCGGAGCCTAACGATACAAAGCACATCGAATCCGAGCAAAGCCCGCTCACCGTGCCCGAAGGGTCTCTACAGCCTGGCCAAGTCCTCCAGAGCCGCTATCGCATCCTCGGCATCATCGGGATGGGCGGGATGGGGGCCGTCTATCAGGGGCGCGACCTGCACTTCCCTACAGTCCCCAAGCTGGTCGCCGTAAAAGAGATGATCAACATGGCGCAGGACCAGCAGCTCCGCGAGACCACCATGAAGAACTTCGAGCGCGAAGCAGAGATCCTTGCCACGCTGAATCATCCGGCCATCCCACAGATATATGACTTCTTCAGCTTCGGCGACCGCGCTTATCTGGTGATGGAGTATATCCAGGGCAAAGACCTAGAGGGGATTCTCAACAGTACAGAGGACTTCCTCCCCATCGAGCAGATTCGCCAGTGGGGAATCGAGATCTGTGATGTGCTGAGCTACCTGCATAATCACGAGCCGGAGCCGATCGTCTTCCGTGACATGAAGCCCAGCAATGTCATGATCGACCATCATCGCCGCGTCCGGCTGATCGACTTTGGGATCGCCAAGACGTTCCAGATTGGGCAGCCCGGCACCATGATCGGCACAGACGGCTACGCGGCCCCGGAACAATACAAGGGGCTGGCCTCGCCCTCAGCCGACATCTACGCGCTGGGCGCGACCCTTCACCACCTGCTCACTCGCCGCGACCCGCGCCTGGAGCCGCCCTTCTCCTTCCACAAGCGGCCTATCCTGGAGCTTAACCCTATGGTCCCGGAGGCCTTGGCAGCGGTCGTCATGCGGGCGGTCAACTACAATCCAGAAGATCGTTACGCCAGCGCCGAGGCCATGAAACAGTCCCTGGAGGCAGCCGGACCACAGGCGGCGGGTGTGTCAGTCAATGTGCCGCAGGCCCCGGTTGGCAGGGTGGCCCCCGCCAGCGCACCGGTGGAGCGGGGAACTCCGTCCGGTGGTGACCAGCGGCCAGCGGCTCCTGAGGCTGTTGTGCGCAGCGGCAACATTGTGCCTATATGGTCATTTCAGGTTGAAGACGCTATCCGGTCCACCCCCCTGATCAACGATGGCATCGTCTTCGTTGGTTCGTATGACAACAACCTGTGGGCGCTTGACGCGAAAGAAGGCAGCCTCATCTGGAAGTTCGCGACGGGAGGGGGGATCGGCTCCAGCCCCGCCTACAGCGGTGGTATGGTCTTTGTCGGTTCAACGGATGGTGCGCTCTACGCCGTGGATGCCTATACTGGCAACCGCAAGTGGCTCTTCAAGACCGATGGTAAGATATACTCGACCCCCGCTCTGGCGGTGGGGCTGGTCTTCTTCGGGTCGGATGATGGCAAGTTGTACGCCATCCGGCCCAGCCCTGCCGGTGCGCGCGAGATGTGGCACTTTAACGCGATGGCACCCGTGCGTTCTTCACCACGCGTCACTTCCGATCGGCTCTTCTTTGGCACGGACATCGGCGAGTTCCTCTGCATCAACATCTCCGGCGATATGCGCTGGCGGTTCGAGACGCGGCGCCGCGTGCTGCCGACGCCCCTCGTCTACGAGAATCTGGTCTTTATTGGCTCGGATGACTGGTATTTCTATGCTCTGGACATTGACCAGGGATATCCGATCTGGCGTTTCCGCACGCGTGGCCCTGTCGTCTCCTCCGCTGCCCTGGGTGACAAAGTGGTATACTTTGGCTCGGCTGATGGCTGCGTGTATGCGCTGGAGGCCCTTGGCGGCCGTGAACTCTGGCGGTACGAGGTCGGACGACCGGTGACCTCGTCCCCCTGTGTGTACGGTGAGGCCGTATACATCGGGGCTGTAGATGGGGCGCTCTATACCCTGCACGCCAAGACCGGCGAGCTTTTGTGGCGCTTCCAGAGCAACGGGCCGATCATCTCCTCGCCCCGTGTGGCTGAGGATATCGTCTATGTTGGCTCGGATGACCATCATCTTTATGCCCTTCAGGCATAAAGGGATGTTCCGGAGAGGAAATTGGGCATGAACCTGTTCCGCCGCCTGTTCGGGCAGGGCCGCCGCGAGGAACTGCAGACCAAACCTCATGAGGCCGTTGTGCAGGAGTCTGTTCCGGTGCCTGGGGTGATGGACGAGGACGAGGCGGACGACAATCCTGCTCTCTCCACCGAGCCGCTGAAAACGCGCCCCCTCCCTCCGCCCCGGCCTTTTGAGAGCACCTCCCGGCGCATCCGGTTCGGCCAGGCGACCGATACCGGCCAAATGCGCGGCACCAATCAGGATGCCTCCCTCGCCTTGCTGGCCAGCCCTGACATGGCTGGCAACCCGCCGCCCATTGGCTTCTTCGTGGTGGCCGATGGCATGGGCGGGCACCACGATGGCGAACTGGCCAGTGCTATCACGGCCCAAACGCTGGCCCGGCATGTGCTCGAAGGAATCGTTATCCCCCATCTGGAGGGGCGCGGGCATAGCTCTGAGCAGAAGACTATCGCCGAAGTGTTGACCGATGGCATGCAGGCCGCCAACCGGGCCGTCCAAGACCGCGTTCCAAATGGCGGAACGACAGCTACCTGCGTCGTCGTCCGGGGCGACCTGGCGTACATTGCTCATGTCGGCGACAGCCGCGCCTACCTGGTTTCAGACGGCAGTATGGAGCTTGTGACCCGCGACCACTCGCTGGTGCGCCGCCTTCAGGAGCTGGGCCAGCTCACTACCAGAGAAGCCGAGGTTCACCCGCAGCGCAATGTGCTGTACCGCGCAATCGGTCAGGGCGAGGCGCTTGAGGTCGATACGGCCACACGCCGCCTCCCCCCGTCGTCCCGGCTGCTCCTGTGCAGCGACGGGCTGTGGGGTGTGATCGGGGACGAGAGCATCGCCCGCATCCTTGACGAGTGCCCTGATCCTCAGGAAGCGTGTGATCGCTTGGTGGCTGAGGCCAACGCTGGCGGCGGGCCGGATAATATCACCGCTGTTCTGGTCCAGATGCCTGACTAGCCCCGGCAAACGGGTGCCCTGAGGAACGTCGGAGCGATGGATTTCCTGGATTACTACGCCATCCTGGGAATATCGCCCGCCGCTGGAGAGTCGGCGCTGCATGAGGCCTACCGTATGGCCGCCCGCACCTTCCATCCAGATGTGAACAAGTCCCCCGGCGCAGCCGTGCTCTTCAGGGATATTAACCGGGCTTACGAGACCCTCTCAGACCCTCAGAAGCGGACTGACTATGATATCCTCTGGCGGGAGCAGCTGACCCAGACACCTGGTTTGCAGGTCGAGACCCTGTTCAGCCGCCGCCAGATACGCCCGCTGGATGAGCCGCAGGTCCTGTACGTCCTCCTCAAGCTCCAGCCTGTCCCCGATCAGGCGCGCTTGGCGACCAGCGCGCCTCTGAACCTGAGCCTCGTGGTTGACCGCAGCACATCGATGAAGGGAACGCGCCTCCAGAACGTCAAACAGGCGGTTCACCGCATCATTGACGAGTGCTCTCCCGACGATATCATCTCAATCGTCACGTTCAGCGACGATGCCGAAGTACTCGTTCCGGCCCAGCATCTGGATGATGCACGCAGTGCCAAGGCGCTGGTCAGTGCGATCCGGGCCGACGGCGCAACGGCTATCTACTCAGGCCTGAAGGCCGGCCTTGCCCAGATTGAACGCAACCGCCACACGCGGTACGTGAATCATCTCATCCTCATCACCGATGGCCGCACCTATGGGGATGAAGAGGAGTGCCTCAATCTGGCTAAGGAAGCACATGAACGCGGGATTGGCATCAGCGGGATGGGGATTGGCGAGGACTGGAACGACCGCTTTCTCGATGGCCTGGCCTCCCGCACGGGCGGCTCTTCGGCGTACATTAGTTCCCCCGATGCTGTCAACCGCTTTCTCCACGAGCGCATCCGCAGCCTGGCGACGGCTTACGCCGAGCGTGCCCAGTTGATTGTAGCCCCCGCTCCCGGTGTCCACCTCGAGTCGGTTGTACGCCTTGCGCCGCACCCCATGACTCTCGACGCCGACCCGCAGCCCATTCCGCTGGGAGCCATTGACGGGGTAGAAGTCAGCAAACTAATGCTCCAATTCCACCTCCTCACAGGCGACAGGCCGCCGGGTAAGTTTGCGCTGGGTCGCGCTGACCTGACCGGGGAGGTCTTGGGGGGCGCACGCCGCCTAGAGCGGGCCGTTGTCAACCTGGCGCTTGAAATCTCAAACAGCCCTGCTGAAGAAGATCCACCCCCTGAACTGCTGGATGCCCTCAGTCGGCTGGCTCTCTACCGCCTACAGGATCGCGCCCGCGAAGCTCTGGAACAAGGGGACGTTGTGGAAGCCACCCGCAAGCTTGAATATCTTGCCACGCGCCTGTTTGAATCCGGCGCCGAGGAGCTTGGTCAGGCTGCCCTGTATGAAGCCCGGCGCGTGGCTCAGACCAACCAACTGTCTGACGCGGGCACCAAGCACCTCAAATATGGGACGCGCGGGCTTTTGCCTCTTTGGGAGAAGCAGCATGATTAAATGTCCATATTGCCAACATGACAATATGGAAGGAAGCCTAGTATGCATTGAGTGCGGCCTCAGCCTGTGGGGAAACGCTCAAGATGAGGTCCCCACCCGCGAGCTGGAGGATGAAGCCAACGAGTTCAGCGTCAAGTCGGGCTGGGGAACGGCCACTTTCCAGGACAAAAGCCAGATCATCATCCACATTCGTGATGGTGGGGAGCCGATCACCGTTGTCCCGGGGGATGAGTATCTCATCGGGCGACGCGACACTGCCAGCGGCATTGCCCCCGACCTTGACCTGACAGGCTATGGGGCGCTCGAAAGGGGCGTCTCGCGCGTTCATGCCGCGCTGCGGCGCGGCGAGGATGTGCTGTCCATCGTTGATCTCGGCAGCGCCAACGGCACGTTTCTCAACGGCCAGCGCCTGGCAGCTCACCAGCCCCGCCTGCTGCGCGATGGGGATGAGATCCGGCTGGGTAAGCTCGTGATGCATATCTATTTCCGGTAGCGGCCCTGTCTGGCCACCGGGGTGCGGGGTTAGATCCCCTGTGCCTCGTCTTGGAAGTCCCCGGCGGGTGTGCCGGTTGTTATACTTTGGAAGTGGGGTGATAACGATGCCGTACCGCATTCAGGTTCATATTGCCAACGACGACCCGGTTGTGATGGATGTTGAGGAGTTGCCCAAGCCCAGCGATCAGTTTGTGATGGGCACAAACCCGATGCGCCGCGATGGGAAAGACGTGCCTTACATCCTGCGTGAGGTCAATCAGGTCATCTTCCCCTGGTGGCGCATCAACTTTATCCAGGTCCTGCCCAGCGAGCAGGAAGAAGAAGTGCTTACCTTCGTCCGGGAATGAGCATCATGCAGCCAAAACCCACTGAAATGGATTTCTCCGGTATGCGCATCCTCGTCGTTGACGACGAGCAGCGCATGATCGACTTCATCCGCATGAACCTGGAGCTAGAGGGCTTCCAGGTGTTTCAGGCCACCAACGGCATTGAGGCGCTTGATCAGGTCCGCAAGCACATCCCCGACCTCATCATCCTAGACATCATGATGCCGCAGATCGATGGCTTCGAAGTGCTCAGGATGCTGCGTGAATTCTCGAACGTCCCGGTGATTATGCTCACTGCCAAGGGTGAGGAAGAGGACAAGGTACGCGGCCTTGAGCTGGGTGCCGATGACTACGTGACCAAGCCTTTCGGGGCGCGAGAGCTGGTCAGCCGGGTCAAGGCTGTCCTGCGCCGCTCCCAGTCCGTTGTGGAGCCGGGTGAGGCAATCATCACCATAGACGACCGCCTGAGTGTGGACTTCAACCGCCGCGAGGTGATCGTCGAAGGCGAGCGCATCAAGCTCCGGCCCACCGAATACCGCCTGCTCTACCACCTGATCGAGAACGCTGGCTGGACGGTGCCTCACGAGCAGTTGCTTGCTAAGGTCTGGGGCTACGAGTATCGCGACGAGACACACTACGTCCGGCTGTATATCAACTACCTGCGCGAGAAGATCGAAGAAGACCCCTCAAATCCCAAATACATCCTCACCGAGCGCGGCATCGGCTACCGCTTCGTGGACTTCCGTAAGAATCGGTAGCCTGTCGGTTCCGCCCCACCGATTCCCTGGGGGGCTTGGCCGGGGTGCTTACCGCGTCCGCGCCTGGAGCAGTCCCAGCGCCATGAGGTCCTCGTCAAGCTGCTGGACGAAGTCGTAGCCGTAAATCTCCTCCGGGTCGATCCAGGCATAGTCTACATGCTCACGCTCCAGCCGGATAGGGATGTCGCCGACCTCGTACAGGAAGGGATGGACATGCAGCGTCCTGCCCCAATCGGTATGGACGACCACGATCTCGCCTTCTCTGGACGGGATGGCCTCGATGCCCAGCTCCTCTCTCAGCTCCCGGGTAGCCGTCTCGCGCGGGGTCTCGCCTTCTTCAACATACCCGGTCACGAAGCACCATTTCCCCGGGTTGGTGGTGTGTGTCGGTGCCCGCTTGAGGAGCAACACTTTCCCATCGGGGCGCCGGACGACTGCGGCCCCAATCTGGCGAATGTCCCCCCCGTGCATGGCCCTTCACTCCCCTTCCGGGCTGGCCGCCGGGAGCGGCGTTTCTTCAGGCCTTCGCTGTGCTCTCCGCGCGATGGCTGCCCGGATAAACCCCTCGAACAACGGATGAGGCTTGTTAGGGCGGCTCTGAAATTCTGGATGGAACTGACTCCCAACCATGAAGGGATGCCCCTCAACCTCCGCGATCTCAACCAAGCGTCCATCGGGCGAGATGCCGCTGAAGCACAGCCCGGCAGCCTCCAGGCCCTCACGGAAAGCATTGTTAAGCTCAAAACGGTGGCGGTGGCGCTCGTTTACCTGCGCCACGCCGTAGGCTTCGTGAGCTTTGGTCCCCGGTCTCAGTACGCAGGGATAGTGGCCCAGGCGCATCGTACCGCCCATATCCGAAAGCGACCGTTGATCGGGCATCAGGTCAATGACCGGGTGCTTGGTGGCCTTGTCAAACTCTGTGCTGTTGGCGTCTTCCCATCCCATGACGTGCCGCCCGTACTCGATGCACATGACCTGCATACCCAGGCACAGGCCCAGATAGGGGACACCATGCTCACGTGCCCACTGCGCGGCCAGGACCTTGCCCTCCACCCCCCGGTAGCCGAAACCTCCCGGTACCACGATACCATCGACCCTCTCCAGCCGATCCCAGCCCCTGTCTTTCTCCAGGTCTCCGGAGTAGATCCATTCGATCTCGATGTCGTACCCGCTTTTGACCCCGGCATGGTAGAGCGCCTCGCGCACGCTCATATAGGCGTCGTGCAGGGTAGTATACTTGCCTACGATCCCTATCCTGAGGCTGGGTTTGGCCGTCTTGATCTGCGCCACAAACTCGCGCCAGTCTGAAAGATCAACCGGGGCAGCGTCAAGCGAGAGCGTCTCGACCAGATAGTCACCTAGCCCTGCCTCCTCGATCAGCAACGGTACCTCATACAGATAGGGCGTCGTTACAAGCGGCACCACCCCGCGCGGCTCCACGTCGCAGAAAAGCGCGATCTTGTCAATCAGTTCTCTGGGAACGGGGTAGTCAGACCGCGCTGCAATCACATGCGGTTGGATGCCCAGCCCACGTAGCTCGCGCACGCTGTGCTGGGTCGGTTTGGTCTTCAGCTCACCGGTTGCGCCAATGTGAGGCAGAAACGTCACGTGGATGTAGAGCGTGTTGTCGCGGCCAACATCCGTCCGCATCTGGCGGATGGCCTCCAGGAACGGCTGGCTTTCGATGTCACCCACCGTGCCCCCGATCTCGACGATCACAACGTCCGCCCCGGTCTGCACCCCCACCTGCACAATGCGGTGCTTGATCTCGTTCGTGATGTGCGGTATCGTCTGGATCGTCGCGCCCAGGTAGTCCCCCCGCCGTTCCTTGGCGATAACCGCGTTGTACACCTGCCCGGTCGTGAAGTTGCTGGCGCGGGTCAGGTCAATGTCAACGAAGCGTTCGTAGTGCCCCAGGTCGAGGTCTGTTTCTGCCCCGTCGATGGTGACGAATACCTCGCCATGCTGGTAGGGTGACATGGTGCCTGGGTCCACATTAATGTACGGATCCAGCTTTTGCAACGTGACCGAGATGCCCCGTGCCTTCAGGATGCGCCCGATGGCCGCTGCCGTCACCCCCTTCCCCACCGAACTCACAACGCCGCCTGTGCAAAAGATGTACTTTGTCATTCGCCAGACTCCCCCGCGCCACCGCTGTCTGTTGCGTGGATCACCCGTACAAAAGAGAGACGGGGAGGCCATTCCTTGCCCGGCTGCCTCCCCGTTGATTTCTGTCGTGTTTTCTGGATTGGTTCGTAGGTGGTTGCATTCACCCAGCAACGCCCCCTGCCGCTATAACAGCTTGGCTAGGTCCTCGGCGGCCCGCCGCATATCGAGCAGAACCAGGCCTAGCTTGGCGTCCTCGCGCGCCAACGTCGTCAGCACCGCTTCCTCACCGACGGCCATCACCAGCACATGCCCCTCGGCCCCCCGGATGTACACCTGCTCAAGCCCGCCCCGTCTCAACTCCCCGGCAATGCGCTCTCCCAGGGAAAGCATCGCGGCTGACATGGCTGACACGCGGTCTTCCTCTACGCCGGTGGGCAGCACAGATGCCATCGTCAGGCCGTCCAGGCTGACAACCGCCGAGGCTTCGACGCCTTCCGTCTGTTGCAGGTCACGCAGACGGTCTGTCATCTGCTCCACACGAGACTTCGCCATGAGCAACGGCTCCTTTCGCCCTCAGCCCCCAACCTGTCCCGTGCATCCCGGCAGCGGCCGGAAATACAGCGCCCCACCATAACTGGGGGGACAGATAAATCATACCATAAGCCCTCAGAGCAGGCAACGGGTTGTGGAAACACAGAGAGGGCGGGGTATAATCTCCGACGCATAGCCTGTACAAATCCGCAAGCGAAACCCGGCCCGCGATGTCGCTTTTCGCAGGATCATGAACCGGGCTTCGCCTGACGCGGGCGATGCCCTCCAGATGGTGGCTCAAGCTGCATCAGTCCGCCCCCTTCATGTGCGGTGGCTCGGCAGCCCTCCATCCAGCACGCTTATCCCTGGCACAGGAGGCGCTCATCCCATGGAATTTTACGCGCGTGGGGAATTCGAAGCGGCTGCCGCTGAGGTCGAGAAGCGAACCAGACATCAGCCCCGGATCGGCATCGTGTTGGGGTCAGGGCTGGGTAGCTTAGCCGATTCGGTTGAAGACGCTGATGTGATCTCCTATGCTGACATCCCACACTGGCCGGTCTCAACCGTTGCAGGTCATCACGGCAGACTTCATATTGGCTGGCTCGAAGACCAGTGTGTCATGGTGATGCAGGGGCGTTCCCATTACTACGAGGGCCACCCCATTTCCCGGATTACGCTCCCCATTCGCGTGATGCAGCTTATGGGTGTCCAGATGGTCATTGTCACCAATGCCGCCGGGGGACTTGACCAGTCCTTTGCCCCGGGTGAGCTGATGTTGATTACCGACCACATCAACCTGATCGGCATGGGCGGCGTTAACCCGCTCCGGGGTCCAAATGACGACTCGCTGGGTGTGCGCTTTCCCGACATGAGCCAGGCATACGATCCGGAGCTTCGTCAGGTTGCTGCCCGCGTGGCACGTGAAAGAGATATCCCTCTGCACCAGGGTGTGTATGTGGCCGTAGCTGGTCCATCCTTTGAGACCCCTGCTGAGATCCGGTTTTTGCGCCTGATTGGAGGGCAGGCGGTCGGCATGTCCACCGCCCCCGAAGTCATTGTAGCCCGTCACGGGGGTATGCGGGTGCTGGGGATATCGGGCATCAGCAATGTGGCCACCGGGGAGCCAACTGGCCATACTCAGACCACGCATGAGGAAGTATTGGACGCGGGCAGAATCCTCGCGCCGCGCCTGGAAGCCCTCCTGCGCGGGGTGCTTCGGAGCCTTCCTCCTGGGCGTTGACGTGCATCCTGAAGGGTACATCCGCTTGGGATCATGAGCACGCTGCTGGGGTTCGTTGCGCGCATCTCGCCGATCCTGTACGCGCTGGCTGCCGTCGGCATTTTCTTCTCAATCCGAGGGCTGGTTCAATCCCGGCGTGCCCGGCGCGTGGCTGTGTTTGGGCTGGAACGCGAGGCTGCTCAGGAGCGGTGGCGCCGCTCGCTGAGTGCCTTCATCACGCTTGTGCTGCTGGCGGTTGTGGTCTACATCATCGACAACATCCTGGTGCCCAACATGGAGAGCGTTGCCGAGGAGGTGCCGACGGCTACCCCCGTTGCTTTCGTGACCCCGGAGGCTACGCCGACCGAGGCGCTCCTCCTCTTCCCGACCGTCACGCCAACGGTGGGCCTTCCCCCCGCAGAGGCCGCTGCGCTTGAGGAAACTCCCCAGCCGGAAGTTGTCAACGGGTGCGAGATCATCGGGGCAACCATTACCAGCCCTCAGGCTGGCGACACCGTGTCCGGTCAGGTGGCGGTCGAGGGGGAAGCGAACGTCCTGAACTTCGCCCAGTACAAATTCGAGATCAGGGGGCCTTCTACGGGCGATGCGTGGGTAGTTGTTGGCTCTTATCTCACACCGGTGCCCAATGGCTTGCTGGGCGTTTGGGACAGCACCTCGCTTCTGCCCGGTAACTACACGCTGCGTCTCATCGTCCATCGCCAGGATGGGACTTACGTCACGCCGTGTGAGGTGCCGATCGTTGTCCAGAAGAGCAGCGTCGTGCCGCCTTCCGGCCCGTAGCCCGGTGTAGCCCCGCCCAGGGAGGGTTGCCGTCAATCCGCCTCGACGGTGATCTGCCCCAGGTAAATGGCATTATCGGGCACCGGCTGCCCCTGTGCATCAAAGACTTCGCGCCGCTGGATATTGGGCAGGGTGTAAAGCCCCGTATAAACGTCGTAAGTCCCCGGCTCAAGACTAGCAGCAAGCGGTATCTCCCAGTCGGCGACGGCCTCCATGCCTGCCGGCCAGTCCACCGTCGGGAAGCGCTCCCCCCCAAACGGGGCCTGGTCATAGGTGAGCGCCACCTGTCCCTTCGCATCGAACAGATGGACAAACTGATTGATCTCAAACGGGATGCGGGCCTCGGTCTTCCACCAGAACCGGAGGGACAGCGTGCCGCCGGGGGCCACGCTTCGCGGAATTGAGTAGCCGGTCAGCCAGAAGCCATCGCTGAAGCGATACCCGGCTGCTGTCGGTGGATCGGGGATGTCGCCCTGAGGCAGCACCGGCAGGCTGATCACCACCACCGTCCCCGGCCCCACTTCAAAGCGGTCGGTTCCGGAGAGCGGCACATCTTGGCCCTCATGCCAGACGCGCATGGTGAGCCAGTAGCTGGCGGGGGCGGGCGCATCTTCGGGAATATGGATCAACATCCGTTCCCGCACACTCAGGCCCGGGATCCAGGCGCTGGTCGGGTAGATCCATCCCCCCAGTTCGGTATCAGCCTGGGCCAGCGAATCGGCTCCGTAGCGGGGCATCAGGTGCGTGGACAGGCGATAGTCTTCCCGAAGGGGCGCCTTCACCCGGAAGAAAATGGTGAGCATGACATCGTCTCCGGGGTTGAATACCTCGCCTGAGATGCGGTAGCCGGTTGCCGCGAGCCGCCCGTCCAGGTATTCCACCTGGATCGGCTCCGTGCCGATGGCTGCGTCGAGGGTGGGCACGGCCCACATCTTGCCAATCCAGATCGCCAGCCATGCGGCCACGGCCCCCGCCGAAAGGCACCTGAAGAGCCGCAGACCTGCCTTCTCTGGTGCGGTGTCCAGGTAGTTGACAAAGGTTGCCAGCACCAGTGCAGCCCCCGTCATCTCCAGGAACTCCTCGACAAAACCAAGCTGGTTCATGTGCCTGCACTCTAGGGGGATGTAGGGTGCGTTGCAGGAGAGCAGGTTCACCCACTTCACCTGCATGCCCGCCACGATAAGGGGGTGGTCGTTGGTCAGCGCGTCAAGCGCCACGCCAGCCGCGCCGATCATCGCCAGTCCTACAATCAGCGGGACGAACAAGTCTACCTGATCTTTGAAGCCGAACCAGAACATGGCCAGGCTGCTGGCTGCGAGCGCCAGGCCGCCCAGTGCATAGGCGCTACGCCAATGCAGGAAGCTCTCGTGCAGCGAGAGAAATTCGTCCAGGCACAACCAGGTGAAGAGGGCGCTGAGTAGGCCCCAGTAGAGCCGCTGCCCGATCTTGAGCGACGGCGTCACGATAGCGTTCAGCAAGGCGGCCAGCGCAATAAGCGTGTACTGGAGGGAGGAATAAACCGCGCCAGCCGTGAACTCGATGTCGAGGTTAAACAGCCAGCTCCACAGGCTCTTCCCCTGCCGGGTGAACACGATGTGCATCCCGGCCAGCGCTATCGCCAGCCCCAGCAGCGTGATGAGCACTCGGCGGGCCGGGGGCCTGAAGAACCAGAGCGCCAGCGGGGCGGCGAAGAGGGTGTAGATGAGGATGATGCCAGCCAGAAAGCTCCAGATGACGGAACTGCTCACAGAGAGACCCCTCTAACCGCTGGTAAGCCGAAGGAGACAGAGGCCGCGTCTTTTATGCGTCCACGCGCCAGTTCAGTCAACAACCTCAATCCGCCGCCGGGCGCTGTTGACGGTGTGATGCTCCTGCCAGACCTGCACCTCGATGTCTACATACGCGCCGCTTGTCCCGATCTCCCATCGCCACTCGCATACGCCGCTCTCGTCCGACGTGCGCGGATCGGCGTCGAGGGAGGTGGGCGCGAAGCCCGTCGAATAGCGGGCCTCGATGATGCATGTCGCGCCGGGGAGTGTTTCCACGCGAACGGTCGCAGGCTGGTTCCGCCTGAGGGGTTGCGGAAACACGCTGAGCTTAAGAGGCGCGGCCCGGTTTTCCTGTGGCTGGGCGACGCTTGGCTTGAGCGTGATACCTCGCCCGCGCTGCTCCAGCGGCAGCCGCCCCTGCTCGCCCTCAAAGGCCGCGCTCTCCTTCCGGCGCCGACGATCCCGGTATAACAGCAGCACAGCCAGCGCCGCCAGGCCGGCCACCAACACACCCAGCAAGAAATACTGTGAACGCTTCATCTTGACGACCTTTCGCTGGAATCCCTGCCGCCTTTTCCCTCATTATATGGGATGTAGGGCTGGCAAGATGCAGGTATCCTCACCCGCCGGGCTTTGCTGCCCCGTAGTCCTCGGGCGTATCGATGTCCTGCAAGACGGTCTCTGTCTCCACAGGCAGCTCACAGACGGCGTCCGGATGGGCACGCAGCGCGTCGCGTGGTGCGCTTCCGGGTGGGAGAGCCATGATCGTTCCCCAGAAGGCCCGGTCGATAAGTATCGGGTGCCCGCGCTGGCCCCGGAAGGTTGGCGCGATGATCGGCCCTCTGCCCTGCGCGTAGGCGGCCAGCACGCTTCCGATGGTTTCCGGCTCAACGCCGGGTTGGTCGCCGAGCATCACCAGACAGGCGTTGCTCTGGCCCTCTGCCAGCGCCGCAAGCCCAGTCTGTAGCGAAGACAGCATCTCCCCCTCGGCGTAGCGCGGGTTGAAGATCGTCCTGACCGGCAGGTCGGCGACCTGCTGAGCGACGGACTCGTGATGCGCGCCGGTGATAACCAGCACTTCCTGCAGATCGTCGTTGGCTGCGGCCCGCTCGCACACCTGCCGGATGATGGACTTCTCGCCTCGCCAGGGGAGCAGCAGCTTCGGCCTGCCCATGCGCTTGGACTGCCCGGCGGCCAGGACTATCCCGCTCACCCGCCGCCGGACTTCCCACACCGGTCTCTCTTCCGCCATCGCGCCGATGACCACGTGCGCGATGCGCGGCTCGGCCAGCAGCCTCCGGGCGATGGCCCGCGCCTTATCCAGCGTTTCCGCCGTGACGCGGTTCAGCAGCGGCACGACACGTGCGCCTTCCGGTATGGACTTCAGCCCCATCCCGGTATCGGCCAGTACCGAGGCCACCAGCTCGGCGTTCACCGGCACACCAGCGGGCAGACCGCCCCACGCCTGTATCAGCTCTGCACCGTACACGTGCTTGCTGTCCAGTGGCTGGCCGAGCACGTTCAGCCCCACGCTCGGAACAACCAGCGTGGCAGAGGACGGCAGGGCAGGCTCATGCGGGTAGGGTGCCTTGAGCGGCAGGCGGCGTGAGCCGTCCGCCTCGACTAGCACCACGTCGATGCCGGGCGAGGTCTTCAGGCTTTCGCTGAGCCACGCCTCGCTGACACCGCGCACCTTGTCAAGCTCTGCCGGACGGGTGTACACGAAGATGTGACGGTGCTTTTCAAGCAGGGCAGGCAGCGACTGGGGAGGCCCGTCCTCCAGCCTGACGATCAGCCGCTCTGGAGCGCGTTCCGCTTCCTCCCGCGCCAGGCGCGTGGTCGTTGTCGTAACGACGCGCAGTCCCTGTGCGGCTAGTTCATCGGCCAGCCGGAACATGGCCGTCGTCTTGCCGCCCGCCCCAACGAAGGCCACAACGTCCCCGCGCCGGATGCCAAACGCCTGCACGGGGTCCATCACGTTCGCCAGGCTATCTGCTGCCGGATGGGGGGATAGGAGAGGATGGCTTCTAATACACCGCCCCCGATGGCCAGCGCCTTCTCGGAGATTGTGAAGCTGTGCGACGGCTCCGCGCGCGGGTCCACATCGCCGATCTTGGTTCCAGCCACAACCCTTAGGCCGTCATGCACCAGGCCCCGGAGCACGCCCTCAAAGGGCGCAGCGACGACCACGCCGTCCACTTGAGCGACGGGCTGACCTTCTTTCACCCGCGCCCCGATGGCCACCAGACCTCTGACCACGCCGTCAGCTGGGGCGCGCAGCACCCGGTCGGCGGTGTGGCCGAGCACGCGGCCTGGGGTGCTGGTGTTAGGCTCTGGCGCGCCCCGCCAGATGACCCGTCCCAGGTTGTGGCCCCGGTTCGTCTCGATTGCGGCGGTGCAGTTTTCGGGGGCGGAGAAGCCTGGCCCCAGCCCGATCACCAGCCGGGCGCTCGCCGGGTGGGGGCCGGGGTCACGCTTGAGCATCCGGGCGTCGATCAGCACCACTGGATCGTATTCGGCTAGAAGGGAGCCTTCGGGGTCGATCAGGACGGCGATTTGGCCCGCGGACTGGACGGCCCGCGCCTCCTCAACGCTCGTGACGCGCCGGGCGGTCACACCTTCGACGCTGACCGTCCCTTCGATGGCCGCCGACCCGAATGCCACTGCTCGCCGCACCAGCAGCGGGTGGGCCAGCTCGGTGATGAGAACCGGGAACCCGCTCCGGAAAAGGCGGTAGGCGACCCCGCTGCCGAGGTCGCCCCCGCCCCGTATGGCAGTCCGGATGGAGTCGAAAGGCGAAACGTCCACGCGCATTACCCGCCCAGCCCGGCCTCCCGTAGTCTCGCCACGACCCGGTCGGGCGTCAGGGGCAGACCATCAAACCAGATGCCGGTTGCATCGTGGACAGCGGCCACCAGCGCCGGCGCAAACGGGATGAACGGCATCTCGGCCATGCCCCGCACGCCGAACGGCCCGCTCGGCTCGTTAAGCTCTAGGATCACGGGTTCGACCCGTTGTGGCACATCGAGCACACTGGGGATCAGGTAGGTGCTCAGATTGGGCGTCAGCACATGGCCGTCCTTCATCTGGAAGTGCTCCATGATCGCGTAGCCCAGCGCCTGGACGACCCCCCCTTCGATCTGCCCCTCGATCTGCTGGGGGTTGATCGCCTTCCCCACGTCGTCGGCGCAGACTACATTGAGCACGTCGATCAGCCCGGTTTCCAGATCGACCTCCACCTCAACGGCTTCGGCAACATACCCGTAGGCAAAGTTCGGCGTGGAGTAGCCCGTCTCAGGGTCGAACATCGTCGTCTTGGGCGGGCGGTAGGTGTATTCGGCGATTGCTGGCCGCTCCTCGTTCTTCCAGGCCTCCAGTGCGGCCTTGGCTGCGCCGATGATCGAGTTACCGGCCATAAAGGTCATCCGCGAGGCCGAGGCGCTGCCCGAGTCGCCGGTAAACGCGGTGTCCGAGACAACCAGGCGCACCTTCTCAACCGGCACGCCCACTGCTTCGGCGGCCATCTGGGCAAAGGCTGTATGCGCTCCCTGGCCCACATCGGCCCCCGCATGGCGCACAACAACCTCTTCGATCTCCGCGCCGCCGTGCAGTTCGACGATGGCCACACACTTCTCTGGTGCCCCGAAGCTGAAGCCGACGTTCTTGAACCCGGCGCCGAAACCCACACCGCGCCGCTTGGCGGGGTTGGCTGGCTGCTCCTGCGCGGGCCGTTGCCAGCCGGTGTCGCCCTTCCGCCAGCCGGCTCGCTCGGCGCAGGCCATGATCGTCTGCTCCATGGTTACGACCCCTGGCAACGGGGTCCCTAAGTGCGTGATATCGCCCTGGCGGAGCACGTTTTTGAGTCGCAGTTCGACGGGGTCCATGCCCAGCGCCTCGGCCAGTTTATTCATCTGGCACTCGGCGGCAAAGGCCGCCTGTGGCCCGCCAAAGCCCCGGAATGCGCCGGTGGGAATGTTGTTGGTGTAAACCGCATAGGTATCGAGGTGCACGTTGGGGATCAGATAAGGGCCGATGCCCATCACTGTCGAGTTGCCCAGCACCTTCGTCGACGTGTAGGCGTAAGCTCCGGCGTCTCCCACGATGGTCACCTCGGCGGCGGTCAGCGTCCCGTCGCGTTTGGCGCCCAGCTTGGCTTTGATCGTGACCGGATGCCGCTTGTGGTGCCCCCTGATCGACTCTTCACGGCTCCAAACGATCTTAACCGGCCGTCCAACCTTCCAGGCCGCCAGTGCCAGCACGATCTGGATGGACATATCCTCCCGGCCCCCGAATGCGCCGCCGATAGCCGGGTAGATCACCCGCACCTTCTCAGGTGGGAGTCCCAGTGCATGGCAGATCTGCTCCTGATCCTCGTGCGTCCACTGGCCCGCCACCTCAATCGTTACCCGCCCCTGCTCGTCGATATACCCCAGCCCGGCTTCCGGCTGGAGGTAGGCGTGCTCCTGCCACGATGTGGTGTAGACGCCTTCGACGATGACCTCTGCCTCCTTCAGGCCCTGTTCGAGGTCGCCGTGCCGCACCCGGTAGTGCGTGATGATGTTGCGGGGCTTGTCGGGGTGAAGCTGTGGCGCCCCTTCCTTCATGGCCTCGAAGGGGTCGAAGACGGCAGGCAGGTCTTCATAGTCCACGCGGATCAGGTCGCGTGCCCTGGCGGCTGCCTCCTCGCTCTCGGCCACAATGAGCGCCACCTGATCCATCGTCGTGCGGACAATGTCCGCGCCTGCCTTGCTGCTGCCCGGGCCGCACAGCACTGGCTGGTCAGGCATGATCAAGCCATACTCGTTGATGGGCACATCCTTTGCCGTCAGCACGGCCACGACGCCGGGGTAGGCTTCCGCCTCGCGTGTATCAATGGATCGGATGCGAGCGTGCGCCCGCTCGGAAAACAGGATTTTCATGTGCAGCATGCCGTCCATGCTGAGGTCGCCCGGGAACGGTGTCTCCCCTGTGACCTTCCCAACGGCATCGAGGCGCGGCATTCTCTGGCCGATGATCCGGGTTGTCATGTGTGTCAGCTCCTCATGTCGGTTGCGCTATGGCAGACTGGCGCACCCACGCGATTTCCTGGGCGATGACGCGCCTTAAGATCGCGACGGCGGCAGCGTAGGTGGGGTCCATGCCCCGGTAGGACAGGCTACCTGCACCGAGGTTCCTGCCTTTGTTGAGCGGTTTGTCCGATGCGTAATGCAGGATGCCAATGTCAAACTGGGCCGGGTACAGCGTGACGATCTCGTTATACGGGTGCCGTTTGGGGCGGATCAACTCGTATATCGCCGACAGGTACGGCCCTGCCTCCATCTCGATATCGGTGTAACCCTCGCGGTAGAAGACGCTCATGTAGCGTGCATTCTGCAGGAACGTGCCGCGCACGCTGACGGCCTTCTGGTTGTCGAGCACCGTGCCGTAGCACAGGTAAGGCGCCGCATCTTCGGCTGTGAAGCAGTTGTTGAAGAGGTAGGTGTTGAGCGACTGCTCATCGTGCACCACCGTCGGGATCATCACATCACCGATCCGTCCGTTGAGCGTGGCCGACTTCCCCATGATGTACACGCCTGCAATCTTGCCCACGTTCTCCGCCACCCGCGTCAGAACCTCGTAGGCAGCCATTCCCAGCGGGTAGTCGATGTTCAGGATCAGGGCCTCGCTGTGACACAACGCCTCAATATCCCGGAGGTGCAGGCGCGGGTCGATCCATGCCGGGTTGACGCGGTTCAAGTGGATTACCTGAGCGTCGAGTTCAAAGCCGTGCTCGCTGGGGATGCGCCTGATCCCTACCTGGCGCTCCTCGGCGGCACGCCGGGCGTACGCCTCCGGCCCCCCATCCTGCAGATACTTCTTGAGCGCATAGTAGTAAAAGTTCTCACGGCTGCTTGGGACCGCACTGGCCTCGATGTCCCGGTACTCCGCCAGTAGGTCGTCATGGCCCGCCGACTGGATATACTCAAGCAGCCGCTCTTGCTGGCGGAGCGCGTACCCTGACCACAGGTTAACCAAGCTGTGGGTGTTGCTGCTCACGAAGTAGACGCGTCGGGTGTCATAGTCAATCTCAGGCGTATGGCTCCGGATGTTCAGCCACCAGTACCGCATGGCTTTGCGGTAGTCGGTCAGCGACCCGGCCAGCAGCTGGACGTTGAAACGCTTGGCCTCTCTGGCGATGGCGTGCAAGAGCGGCACGGTTGAATCGCCCCAGGCGGCGTACAGGCGTTCCATGTCATCCAGTTCCACCCCGGTCGCAGCGGCCAGGGTTGCCAGCTCATCTTCCGTCAAGGCGCGCGCTGCTTCAAGCTGGTCGAGAAAACGCACCCCCTGCGTGGTCCTGAGGATGCGGTGCAGCTTGTTCCACTCGATCTGATAAGCGGTCAGGGTGGGGATGATATCGTCGATGTCCGACCGGCTGGCAATATACATCGCCAACGTATCGTTCCCGTCGAAGTAAGCCCGGCGGCGGCGTGCTTTGGCCGAGACCTGTTCCCAGGCCGTAACGTTGTATCCCCCGCGCTCAAAGACCTCACTGCGCTGTCCCAGCACAACCAGCCGCGTGCTGACGATGCACGGCGGCAGCCGCAGCGAGGTATAAATCAGCGCGCCAACGTCCAGCACCGGGTCTCTGGCGTGCAGGTGCAGCAGCGTATCTGTGCTGGCGTGGCTCTCGACCAGCGTCTCAATGGACACTTCACCCGTGCTGCGCAGCAGCGAGTAGTAAGTCCGGATGTAGAGGTCGATCTCGTCAGTTTCGGTCCGGGGAACGGTCCGTTCCATAGCCTGTATCCCGGATCGCCTAACGCCTGCGGCCCTGTCTCTTGGTCGCCCCTTTTCGCGCTCGCACGGCGGAGTATTCGACGTCAAGTTCCTCACGCGGTGGCTTCATCAGCGCAAACATGATGATCATCAGGATGATGAAAAGCACGAGCGCCATGAACAGGGTAACCACAGTCTGAATCACCAGGGGGGACCACTCAGCAGGGAAGGTGATCGGTAGGACCCGCCAGCCGAAAGCGCCGAGCGTAAACTCCGCCGTTTCCAGCCAATTCACGGCGCTGGGCGCAGCAAGGAACGAGACCCCCAGAACGACGACCAGCACGATGAAGCCAATGAGCGGCCCCAAAGGGCTTCTCTTCCTCCTTTTGGTGGCCTGCTGGACGTTCATGTGGGCGTCCTCCTCTCTTCGGCGATCTCGATTGCGCGTTCAAATGCGTTCAAGATCTTGTAGTAGCCGGTGCAGCGGCACAGGTTGCCCGTGATGCTCTGCTGGATCTCCTGCCGTGAGGGCGTTGGCCGTTCCTCAAGCAGCTTTGCGCCTGACATCAGGAAGCCGGGTGTGCAGTACCCACATTGCACGGCGGCCTCCTCGATAAACGCCTGCTGGATGGGATGTAGTTGCCCATCCTGCGCCAACCCTTCAACCGTCACAATCTCGGCCAGATGAGCGCGCGGTGCAGCGACCATGCAGGACATCACGGCCATGCCATCAAGGAAGATGGTGCACGCGCCGCATTCTCCCTCGGCACAGCCCTCTTTTGTCCCCGTCAGGCCCACGTTTTCCCGCAGCATACGCAGCAGGGTTTTGTGGTTGGCGCCTGTGATCGTGTAAGTCCGGCCGTTAACGGTGGTTATGATCGGCTCGCGGCTGGCATGCACAAAACCCTCTGCCAGCGGCTGGAGCACACGCCCCTGGTTTGGCCCCCACAGCATCACGGGGTCTTCGGGCACATCCTCTCGCTCGCACCCTTCCCGGATGGCTGTGAGCGCCCGGCGGGTCAGCACACGCACCATCTCGCGGCGGTAGGCCGCCGTCCCGCGCACATCGTCGATGGGTGAACAGGCCTCAGCCGCTAGCTCCGCCGCCTGCCTGATCGTCTCATCGGTCAGCGGCTTGGCGGCCAGGTAGGCCTCGGCTTCCGGCGAGCTGATAACCGTCGGCGCCACGCTTCCCTGTGTGATATGGGCCTCAGCAACCTGCTCGCCGTCAAAGCGGACGACGACTGCCACGTTGACCACCGAGATCGCCTGTGCGCGACGCAGCCCCAGCTTGATGAACATCCCCCGCTCGGTCTCAGGGTCGAGTGGCTTGAAGCGGATGTCCGTCAGAAGCTCATCGGGGCGCATAATAGTCCTGCGCACGCCCAGATAGAACTCGTTCAGGGGCACCACGTGCTCGCCTTGAGCCGAGCGCAGCGCCACCTGCCCCCCCAGCGCCATCAGCGGCGTGATCGTGTCGTTGGCTGGTGAGGCCGTGATCAGGTTCCCCGCCACTGTCGCCCGGTTGCGGATCTGGGGCGACGCCTCCCACCAGGAAGCCTGAGCCAGCGGGAACGCCCGTTCCCGGAGCAGGCGCGACGCGGCGACCTGGTTGTGCGTCGCCAGCGGCCCAATGTGGATCAGGCCATCTTCGCCCATCGTGATGCTGTCCAGCCCCGGGATGCGCGTGATATCGATCAGCGTTCGGATACCGCGCCGCACACCGCGCTCCAGTTCGAGGATGATGTCAGTGCCCCCGGCGATAATGCGTGCCGTCTCGCCATGTTGGGCCAGCAGGTTAACGGCCTCGTCAAGCGTTGCAGGCGTGTAGTATGTCTCCCACATTGGACTGATTACATCCTTTCGTGCCAGGCTCGAGTCGAGCCAGATAGTTGGTTGGTGCAATGGGTGGCTGCGCCGGTCTGCCCGGCGCTCAGGGCCTCTCTGTAAGCTCTGAAGCCTCTCCTGCATCGGCTTCCTTGGGCGATGCCGCCCATTTCATGGGTTCCCCACTGCCGCCGTAGCGGTGCGCGATGATCTCGGCCATGATGCTCACCGCGATCTCGCGGGGCGTCTCGGCGCCCAGCTCCAGCCCGATCGGGGCATGGACTCGAGCTAGGTCCCTGTCCGCGACGCCCTTCTCCTTGAGTTCTTTTGCCGCCGTTGCCCACCGTCTGCGGCTGCCTATCACACCGATGTAGGGTGCCGGGGTCTCCAGTAGAACCGGGAGCAGGGCAACGTCCAGCGGTACGCCGCGCGTAACGGCGGCAATGTACGTCCGACTGTGGATGGCCACCCGCTTCGCGATCTCCTCCGGCGGCGCAACCACGTACTCGTCGGCGTGAGGGATGGTCTCCGGGTTGCACAGCGCTTCCCGGTCGTCAGCCACGATCACGCGGAAGCCAAGCCAATGGGCCAGTTCGGCCACCGCCTGACCGACATGGCCACAGCCAATGACCAGCACAGTCGGGTCAGGCATGATCGGCTCCATGAAAATGTCCACTTGCCCACCGCACACGCCGGGGTCGCCCCTGGCGGGGTCAGCCAGATCGTAGTGTACCACAGCCGGCCGCTGGCTTGTGAACAGCGCGGCTGCCTCAGCCAGTACGCGGCTTTCCAGTTCCCCCCCGCCGACTGTGCCCTTGAATGTCCCGTCAGGATACACGAGCATCTTGGTCCCGGCGTGGCGCGGCACCGACCCCTGATCGCGGATGATGGTGGCCAGCACGACGCACTGCCCGTTCCGCTTGGCCTCGACCAGCGCCTCGTAGATTTCACGGTCTGACATTCGCCAGGCGGCCCCCTCGTGCTTCCCCGAAAGTCATTCGAGAGTGACTTCCAGGACTTAGCCCCGTTCTCGAATGGCCCGCCACACCTTTTCCGGGTACAGCGGCGCGTCCTTGATCAGGACGCCCACCGCATCATACACCGCGTTGGCGATGGCTGGCCCGGCCCCGTCCATCGGGATCTCAGCGACGGCTTTGGCCCCGAATGGGCCGCTCTCTTCGTATGTCTCGATGAAGATCGTCGTCAGATCGGGCACATCGTCTGACCGGAAGATCCAGTATGGCCCAAAGCGCGGGTTGACGATGCGGCCCTGCTCGTCGTAAGCCAGTTCCTCGCAGACGCCGTAGCCTGCGGCCTGGACCATCCCGCCCTCGATCTGCCCGCTGGCCGTCACGGGGTTGATTATAACACCGGAGTCAACGGCCATAACAAGCTCTTCAACCGTTACCTGACCGGTCTGGGTATCGACCGTCACTGTGGCGAACTGGGCCGCAAAGGGCGGCGGCGACTCCGGCGAGACGTAGCTGGCCGTTGCCATGATCTGGTGCTGCTGCTCGTGGTGCAGCGAGTTAAGCGCCACATCCCGCAGGGTCACCGAACGCCCGTCGGGCGCCCATACCGCGCGGTCACGCAGTTCCAGTTCGTCCTCGTCAACCGGATGGCCGTCCTTGGCAAACATCCGCGCAGCGACGGCCCTGATCTGCGCGGCGACTTTCTCGGCAGCCAGTACCACCGCCTTGCCTGAGATGTAAGTCGTGCTGCTGGCGTATGCCCCTTTGTCGAAGGGTGTGAAGTCTGTGTCGGACGAGTAGGTGATGAAGTCCTCCGGCGGGCAGCCCAGCACTTCTGCCGCCATCTGCGTGAGCACCGTGTCCGACCCGGTTCCCAGGTCGGTTGCGCCGACCAGCAGGTTGAACGACCCGTCATCGTTCATCTTGATGCTTGCCGCGCCCATATCCAGGTTGGGGATGGCCGTGCCCTGCATGACCATCGCCACCCCGATCCCGCGCCGCAGGTGCGGTTGACCCGGAACCGTGTGCCACTCCGGGTTGCCGTAGCGCTCATGCCAGCGGATGGCCGCCGCGCCCTGATCAACACACTGAGGCAACCCGCAAGTGTGGATGTACTCAGTTGCTCCTTCGCGCCCCTCGCTCCAGATTTTGCTGACCGGGTGCTCATCCCCCGCCTTGATCGCGTTCTTTAGCCGGAACTCCAGCGGATCGAGGTTCAGCGACCGGGCAATGCGCTCCATGTGCGTCTCGAGCGCCCAGAAGCCCTGTGGCACGCCGTAGCCCCGGTATGCCCCCGATGGCACTTTGTTGGTGTACACCACATCCGCGTGGAACTTGATATTGGGCGCGTTGTAAAGCGCCATCGCCTTGTGGCCGGTGTTGCCCGCGACGGTCATGCCATGCGTGCCGCTCCCGCCCGTATCCGAGAGCACGTGCATCGAGTTGGCAATGATGGTGCCGTCCTTCATCACGCCTGTCTTCAGCGTGATGTACATCGGGTGGCGCGTGCGTGATGCGGCAAACTCCTCTTCCCGCGTGTACTCCATCACCACAGGCCGCCCGGTGGCGATGGTCAGGTGGGCGCAGATGTCCTCCAGCAGGACCTCCTGCTTGACGCCAAATCCACCCCCGATGCGCGGCTTGATGACCCGGATCCGCTTCTCCGGCAGGCCAAGCACCGGCGCCAGGATGCGCCGGACGTGGAACGGCACCTGTGTGCTCGTGCGGATCACCAGCCGGTCGTTCTCGTCCCACCACGTGACCACAACGTGAGGCTCGATGGGGGCCTGCTGTACCTTGGGGCTGTAGTACGTGTCCTCGAAGATGTAATCGGCCTGCGCAAATCCGGCTTCCACGTTGCCCAGCTCCCAGTCGATCACGGCTGCCAGGTTGCGCTGCTTGTCCTCGATGTGCCAGCTTTCCTCCTCGTCGTGGATCACTGGCGCCCCCGGCTTCATGGCCTCGCGCGGGTCCAGGATAGCAGGCAGCACCTCGTACTCCACTTCGATCAGGTCGAGCGCCTGGCGTGCGATCTCCTCCGTCTCAGCAGCGACGGCAGCGACGCGGTCGCCCACCCAGCGCACCTTCCGGTCCAGGCTGAAGTTGTCGTGCGGTCCAGGCTCCGGGTGCGATTGCCCAGCGGTGGTGTACACCACACGCGGCAGGTCTTCGTGCGTCAGCACGGCGTGTACCCCTGGTAGCGCTCGCGCCCGGCTCGCATCGATGCGCTTGATGATCGCGTGGGCGTGCGGGCTTAAGAGCAGCTTGCCGACCAGCAGCCCGCGCATCTCGATGTCGTCGGTGAAGGCCGGGTTGCCCTGCACCAGCTTGAGCGCATCGACCTTAGGCTCAGGCTTGCCCACGAACTCCCGCCGCTTCTCCTCGGCGACAACTATTGTTGGCATGGGGGTTGTTCTGAGCGCCGTACGCGGCCCGCCTTCGCCTGGCATCACGGGCGGCTCCATCTCCTCGCGCCGCTTGAAGAGCGCGGGCGGCACGGAGATCGCCTCATCCGGCACAATGGGCGGAACTTCTTCGCCACGCAGCGCAGCAGCCGCCCTCAGCACCGCCTGTACCGGCTTCAGGTAGCCCGTGCAGCGGCACAGCACGCCGGTCAGCGCCTCTCGCACCTGCGCCTCTGATGGGTTTGGCTCCTCGGCCAGCAGTGCGTAGCTCGCCATGATCATGCCGGGCGTGCAATACCCGCACTGGATAGCGCCTGTCTCAACAAAAGCCGTTTGCAGGGCATGGAGCGGCTCGCTGCCCCGCCAGCCGCGCCCCTGCCCCCCTCCTATGCCTTCCACGGTTGTGATGTCATGCCCTGCTGCCTGGGCTGCCAGCATCACGCAACTGTTGACCGGCTTCCCGTCAAGCAGCACGGTGCAAGCGCCGCATTCGCCGGTCTCGCAACCGTGCTTCACACCATAGACGCCGTTCTCGCGCAGCGCTGAGAGGAGCGTCTGGCTGGGGCGCACCTCGAGCGCCTTGTCCTCCCCGTTGAGTCTAAACGCGATCTGCATGATCTCCGCCTTTCTATCCGGCACCGACGCCAAGTCGTCCCAGCGCGCTGGTCAGGACGCGCCGCGCCAGCACGGGCGCGACTGCCCGCCGGTATTCAGCGCTGCCCAGGTAATCTGAGAGCAGCGCTGTTCCCGGCGCGTCTGCCCCGATTCCGTCTATCCGGTCGATGTCCGGGTTGGAAGCGGCGACCGGCAGGTCAAGCAGCACCAAGTCGTCGGCCAGCAGGCCCTCGACTACTGTGCGCGTCGAGATCAGGCCCTCTTGTACAACCTGCGCTACTGTTGCCGCGCACACAATTGGCAGGTCGGCAGGCGTGCGCCCCACCTGCTCGTATGCTGCGCCGAGCCTCCCACCCGGCAGATCGATGGTGATCTGGGTAATGAGACGGCCCCTGAGATGATCCGGCGAGAGGTCAGGCCAGGCTATGGTTTCGGCCCCCTCGCCCGTGATAGTTACCTGTGCGCCCAAGGCGGCCAGCGCAACACTCAGGGGTGAGTTGACCCGACGGCTCGCCAGCGTGCCGCCCAGCGTCGCCGCATGGCGCACATTCCGACCCGCCATGCGGCGAGCTGTCTCGGCCAGCAGGCCATCTGCAGCGTCCGCCAACTTCTCAACAATGGTTTGCAGGCGAACGGTCGCCCCCAGGCGCAGGTAGCCCCCTTCCCTCTCGATGAAGTCCAGCCCCAGCCCGGATAGATCGACCACAGCCTCAACGTCCGGGTTATCTTGGCCGACTAGGTCGGTGCCGCCGGCCAGCGCCACCGTGCGGACGTCGGTCCGCCGCAGCAGTCGGAGTGCTTCATCCATGTCCACCGGGCGGTGGTATTCATGTAGATTGTATAACATCGCGGCTCTCCCGTGTCTCATCGGGAAGGTTCCCGGGCGTTCCCGGTGAAACCTGACTGTTCTTCTGTTTGAAAGAGGCTGTCTTAGGGCAATACATTCCTGTCAGACGGGCGTGGTAAAGCCCCTGACGTGAAACGTTAGCTTCCCGATTCTCCATCGGGGTACACTTTCCAGCCCAGCGCTTCAAGGTCGGCGTCCGGCACATACTCAGGCGGAAGCTCGGCTAGCGTCAGGTCAGCTTCGGCGGCAACCGCTCCATCCGGAAGGCGGATCTCGGCATGCGCCTGTACCAGCCGCCCCCGATCCCTTGATAGGTGCCCGACAAGCGTCAGCTCGGTGTCCGTCGGCACAGGCTGGCGATAGCGGATCTCCATTTTGGCTGTCATGAAAAACCGGTTCGGGTTACGGATCATGACCGTCCGCCCGCCAGTTTCGTCGAGCATGGCGGCGATGATCCCGCCATGCACCATGCCGGGGTATCCCTGAAACTGGCTGTGGACCGTGTACACAGCCCGTACTTCATTAATGCCGTTATCGGTAAAGCGCAGCTTTAGCCCGACCGGGCTTTCTAGCCCGCAGACAAAACAGTGTCTTGAGTTGGGCTGGAGTCGAAAGGACTGTTTTTGAGTCTTCAGTTCGTCCACGTGCCTGCCGTTGCTCGTGTTCGGGAAACGTTGCCCGCGTCTTCTGTGCGTGCTAGATGACGGCGAATGCGTCGATCATGGCCTTCACATCTGGGCCAAGCGGGTATAGGATCGGGCAGGTGCAGCCCGTGTCGATGTACTCCTGCACTTTGGCCTTGCATTCTTCCGGCGTGCCAGCCGCGGCCACCATCTGTACCATCTCATCCGGCACGAACTCCATCGCCGACTCGATCTGCTCCTCGGTAGCGGGCCAGCCCAGCCGCTTTTTGATCTCGCCCACCATGCCCTCATCAGCGCCCAGCGCCTTGGCAAAGTGCGGCTGCTGCGCCAGATACTGCGTGATGAGCTTGCGCGCCCCGTCCAACCCCCGTTTGCGATCCGCATCCATCGAGCAGACGACCAACTGGGGGCGGTCGATGTCGTCGATGCTCCGCCCCGTCCGCTTGGCGCCTGCTTCTAGGTGCTCCATAGCCTCCGTGTTATACGATGGCTTCACCAGATAGTTGAGCACCACGCCATCGGCGATTTCGCCCGTCAGCTCCAGCATGTTTGGCCCGGTGGCGCCGATGTAGATCGGCACGTTCCGCGGCCCCTTGCGCCCGTGTACCACATCCAGCTCGATTCCCGTTACGTGCACATATTCCCCGTGAAAGGTAACCTTCTCGGCGTTGAGCAGCCTGCGGACGACGGTCACCACCTCGCGCATGGCTGTCAGCGGGCTTTTCCGGTCGATGCCAACGTTCTTGGCAAGCGGGTCCCACCAAGCGCCGATGCCCAGAATGATCCGGTCTGGAGCCAGGTCATCAAGCGTGAGGAAAGTCGAGGCGATCAGCGCCACATTGCGCGTCCAGTTGTTGATCACTCCCGACCCCACCTTGATGCGCTCGGTCGTCGCCGCGAAGGCGGCCATCGGCACAATGGCGTCTCGAACCAGGCGCGACTCGGCCTGCCAGACGGCCTCAAACCCCTTTTTCTCAGCATACTGCACGTACTCGATCCCATCCCGGATCGGGTGGGCATCCTGGAGGTATAGTGCGACACGATCAGGCATACTGCACTCCTTTGCTCTCAAGCGAGTTATGGGATGGCGTGGGCTGGTTACAGGTGGGTCAGCCAGGCTGCTTCGCTCAGTTCCCGCTCTATCAACATTTCGCGGTATAGATCGAGGTCCGCCGCGATGTCCACGTCAAGGCCCAGGGTGGCCGATTCGTAAATATGCACCTCTGCCCCGGCTGCTCTGGCCTCAGCCGCGTGCTTGTTCAGGCTCCCCTCGCCAAAGCGGTAAGGGATCAGGCCAGGCGGGCGCACCAGCAGCGCGTTGGTCCCCTCATGCCGCCGGTCGGCGCCGATGACCACTACCGGCGGGCGCTTGGCCAGCCCGATCATCTGCTCGATGTCTCCAGGCTGAAGTAGCGGGATGTCGGAGGCAAGCAGCAATACAGCGCTTGCGTTCCAGCTGGCGACCACGCGCGTAGCCGCTGTCAGGCTGGCGTTCAGTTCTGGTGACCCGCTCTCCTGAAGCGTCTGCGCATTATAGCGCCGGGCCAGCGACAGCGCCCCGGTATCCCGGCTGACGACGATGACGCCCCCGATGCCGGTCACCTGGCCTAGGGTCAGCAACGTGTGCTCAAGCATCTCCCGGCTGAGCGCCTCACGCTGCTTCATATCGAGAACGGTGGACAGACGGCTTTTCGAACGATGCAGGGGTTTAACCGGTATGATGATCCAGATGCTCACGTCAGGTTTTCCTCTACCCACTCCAGTAACATATTCGCCAGGTGCACTTTGTCAGACAGGGTGTTCATAAGGGTCTGCGCTGTGGTGGCGTGCAGACCGAGTTTCTTGATCGCTTCAACCAGGTGACCATCCACCTTGTCCAGTATAATGCCATCCAGCAAATCCTCATAGTGGTGGACGATCCCAACCGGCGACACGTCGATCCCCAGCTCTTTCATCAGCTTAACGGTTGGCCCTTTGACAGCCTGGCCGGCGATGACCGGCGTCACAGCTACACAGGGTGCACCCGTGCGAGCAATACGCTCCCGGATGCCGGTCACCGACAGGATCGGGTCGATGCTCAGGAATGGATTGGACGGCGCAAACACAATAAGTTCTGCTTCCTCCAGCGCCTCGGCGACGGGCTGGCCTGGCCGCGCCTCGGCGCAGCCCTCAAACCGGATCCGGTGCACAATCGGCTGCCAGCGTTCGCGGACGAAGTACTCCTGAAAGCCCAGCACCCCCTGATCGGTTTCCAGTACTGTCCGCACCGGGTCGTCTGACATGGGCAGCAGGCTGTGCCTGACACCGAGGGCCGCGCACAACCGGCATGTGGTCTCCGTCAGCGTGTGGCCCTGCCTGAGCAGCATCGTGCGCATCAGGTTCGTGCCCAGGTCGCGATCCCCCAGCCGGAACCAGGTCGGGCCGCCGTAGCGTGCCACCATCTCCATCGCCTGGAACGTGTCGCCCGCGATGCCCCAGCCGGTTTGCGGGTTGGCCAGCCCGGCCAGAGTGTACATCACGGTATCGACATCCGGCGAGACGTGCAGTCCGAGGTGCTCAAAGTCATCGGCGGTGTTGACGATAATCGTCAGCGAGCCGGGCGGCAGAGCGTGTGCCATACCCAGCGCCAGCTTGGCGCCGCCTACCCCGCCTGCAAGCAACACAACTCTATCGCGGCAGCTCACCGGAATGTCACCCTTGTCTCCAGAGGCTTGCGTGACTTCTGCCGCCTCTCGGCAGGATAGCCGAGCGCGATGATGCCCTGGGGTTCATAGTCCGGCGGGAGGTCGAGGGCTGACCGCACCACATCCTGGCAGAAGAGGGGAGCGCACATCCACACTCCCCCCAGTCCCTCCGCGTGGGCCGCCAGCAGCAGGTTCTGCGCCGCCATCGCCACACCCTGCACTGCCATAATGTGCTCGCAGGTCTGCCGCCGCTCGTCGGGGTAGCGATCCATGTCAGCCATAGTCAGGCAGGCCAGCACCAGCGCAGCGGCGCCTGTCAGCCGTTCGTAAGAACGCTGCGCGTCTTGGGCGATCACCGCCTCGTCCACGCCGTCGGCTTGTAGGTCCGCCCTGAGCTGGCGACCCATAGCCCTAGCTAGGTGCTGCTTGTCGGCCTTTCCGGTCAGCACCACAAAGCGCCAGGGCTGCCGGTTGTGCGCGGAGGGCGCCCACGTGGCCGCTTCGAGCAGGCGCACCAGTACATCGCGCGGGATGGGACGCGGCTCGTAGCGGCGGATCGAGCGCCGCTCGCGGATCACTTGGTACAGCCCCTGTTGTGTTGGGGATAAAGCCTCTGTCACGTTGTCCATTCGGCTGAGGCATATCCCCAGCCGTCCTCATATCATCGGCGGTGCGTCTCGCCGTTGCGGTACAGATCGAGATCGGGCGGTCGTGTCAGATCGGCAGCGCGCCCCTCCTCGTCCACGGGGAAGCTCAACCCGCGCACGATCACAACCGGGATGCCTTCCGCCGCTTGGCCCAGCACCAGCCCGGCGGCTGCGGCAAGCTCATCGGCAAACCCAACTTCCGTGACGCGCAGTTCTGTGCCGAACAGGTCAGGGTGGCCCCGGAGGTTCCGCAGGGCAGGCAGCCCTGCTGCTCCGATGGCGGTGCCTACCGTCCCCATCCGGAAAGGGCGGCCCTGGCTGTCGCTGATAACGACAGCAACCGTTACGCCAAACTGCTGGTTCAACTGCTCACGCAGCCTGCGCGCCGAGGCATCCGGGTCTTCGGGCAGCAGCAGCCGCCACTGACCGCCGGGCCGCGTGTTCGAGTGGTCTATCCCGGCGTTGGCGCACACAAAACCAAGCCGGTGTCGGACGATCAGCACGCCTGGGCGCATGCGCGAGATACCCTTTGATTCGCTCAGGATCACCGCCACCTCGCGCGGGTCCTTCTCGCATATCGCCGCCACGCGCTCCGCTTCAGCGTCGGGGATGACCGTTTCCAGGTCTACCCAGCGGCCTTCTGCCTTCGAGACGATCTTTGACGTGATGACGACTACGTCCCCGTCCTGTAACGCCAGTCCACTCGCCCGGAGTGCGCTGGCGGTGAGGGCCGCTACGTCGTCTCCTGTCTGGATCAGCGGGATGCCCGGCACGCCGATCAATTCCACGCGTGGCATGGCCTCAGTCGATCCCTGTGATGCGTATCCCGGCGCTTTTGATCTTATAGCGTTTGTTGATCGCCAGCAGCACCGGCGTCAGGCTTTCGGCCACGATGGCGTTTGGCAGCACACCAACGTCGATACCCCGCGCCCCGGCTGCCTCGGCCAGCGCCATCACGATCTCTTTGGCTTCCGTATCGTTACCGCTCACCAGCACGTCACACGGCAGGTTGTGCTCCAGGTCGCGGAGGTGCACTGCCGACACATTCTGAAAGGCCGACACAACACGCACCCCCTCCCCCAGGAAGGCCTGCGCCTCTTCCGCCGCTGTGCGCCCCGCCGGAAGGTTGACTACAGTGATATCTGGCGGCTTGAGAGGCACGGTCACATCAACCAGTATTTTGCCCTGCACCTCGTCGTAGACGCTTTCGAGGGTGGCCCTGTGCGCGGCGTATGGGACGGAGAGCACGACGATGGCCGCCTCCCGCGCCGCGTCCGGGTTCAGCATACCGCGCACCACCTCTTTCCCCAGTCTCTCGTTGAGTTCAGCCGCTGCCTGCTCGGCCTTCTCCTGCTGACGGGAGCCAATGATGATGTCGTATCCCCGGTGTGCCCAGCGGAGGGCCAGCCCGCCGCCTTCTTTGCCCGTGCCACCCAGCACGGCGATGGTGGGAAGTATGTCTAATCCTGATTCAGGCACGTGATTGCTCCTCTGTTGGTTGACCCCTTCAGATACGGCGTGTCTTCCTGATAGCCATCTTCTTGAGGGAAATGGATTATACCGGCAGCGTTTCCGCCGGGACAAGCCGGGCTTTAGCTCGCTAGGCCCCTGGTGGCAAAGGCGTTGTACCGCTCCCAGACCGCCGGAACAAGGGCGCGCGAGCGGGCGGTGATGGCAGGCTCGTCCAGCGTCAGGAGCGTGCGGTCGCGCATCAGCACCCGTCCGGCGCAGATGGTGGTCGTGACCATCGAGGCCTCGAAGCCAAAAATGATATGCCAGGGCAGGTTTCTGGCGGAAAGCGGGGTCGTCGGATGGTAGTCAACCAGGATGACATCCGCCGCCGCGCCCGGCATCAGCAGCCCCGGTGAAGCATCGGGGAAGAAGACGCTTGCCAGGGCTGCGTTGTGGTAGATCGCCATCTGCACGATGTCCATGCCGTTTGCCCGCCGGGGATCGCGGTGCCAGACCTTATGCAGCAAGTAGGCCGTCTTCCACTCGGCCCACATATTGTTGCTGAAGCCGTCGTTGCCCAGACAGACCTTGATGCCAAGCCGCAGCATGCCCTCAATGTCTGCCACCCCGACCCCGTTGTTCATGTTGGAGCGCGGTTGATGCGTCACCCACGTGCCCGTATCGCGCAGCAGTTCCGCCTCGCGTAGGTCGATGTGCACGCAGTGGGCGACGATGGTCTTCTCACCGAGGATGCCGATATCGTGGAGGCGATCAACAACCCGCTTGCCCGACTTGTTGAGGCTGTCGTATTCGTCGGCTTCGTGCTCCGCAACGTGGATGTGGAACCCGGTCCCTAAGCCGCTGGCCGCCTCTGCACAGGCTTCCAGCGTTTCGTCAGAGAGGGTCAGCGAAGCGTGCAGCCCGAACGTCGCGGCGATGTTGGGGCGGGCTTGGGCTGCCTTCAGGAAGCGCATATTCTCCTCGATGCTGGCTCTTGCGCTCTCCGGCCCATACCGGTCGGTCGCTTCGTAACATAGGACGGCCCGCAGCCCGGCCTCCTCCACCGCATCCGCGATCACGTCCAGTGACCCGGCCAGCGCGTTCGGGCTGGCGTGGTGGTCGATCAGCGTCGTCGTACCGTGTTTGATGGCATCCACCAGACAGATGAGCGCACTGTACCGCACGGCCTCCTCGTCGAGCGCCTGGTCAAGCGGCCACCACAGCCGCTCTAGTATCTCAGGGAAGTCCTTGGGGGCCGGGCCGGGGATCGCCATGCCGCGCGCGAATGCGCCGTAGAAGTGCGTGTGAGCGCAGATGTTGCCGGGCATGATGAGCTGCCCCCGCGCATCGAGCCGCTCGCCGTCGGTGTAGCTCGGCTCCAGTTCAGCGGCCAGCCCAACCTCAACGATCCGCCCGTCCGCGATATACACTGCGCCATCCTCGATGAGTTCGGCGTCAGGTTCCCAACTGACGACGGTCCCGTTTGTAATCAACAGCGGTTCGGCCATATGTCCTCTCGTTTTATTTCTGGCAGGATGCCGCGCCGGGATTCTCAAGGCTCGGCAGCCGCCCTTGCGCGCTGCCGCTCCTGGAGCTGCCGCCTGACCTCGGCGTGTGCCTCGCGCGAGAGCGGGTAGCGCAGCGCAAAGAGTATCCCGCCGAGCAGCAGCGCGGTGGGGACAATGCCTACCAGCGCCCGGATGGCCCACAGTGCAGCCAGGGGCTGAACGGCGGCGTTCGGCACGTAGCCGGTAACTTTCAGCAGCAGCAGCGCCAGCGGGATGGCGATTGAAGACGCGATCTTCTGCGCCAGCGTAACCAGGCTGTAGAACGCGCCTTCATGGCGCTGGCCGGTGTGAAGCTCGTCCCACTCGACGGCATCCGGCAGGATCGACCAGGGGATGACATGCGCCGCCGACACGCCCACCCCGGCCAGGGCCGTGATCGCAAAGATAGCCACCATCGGCGTGCCCGGCTGCACAAAGATCAGCGCTATCAGCACGGCGGCGAAGAAGCCCATTCCTACCACATAAGCCGTTGTCTTGTTCGTCCGGCCTGAAACCCATGCCCACAGGGGCAGGAAGATCGCCGCACTGACGAACACCGATCCCATGATCAGCTCGCTCACATCCCCCCGGCGCAGCCAGTACCGGATGAAGAACAGCAGCACCGCCTGAAGTAGGTCGATGACCGTCCAGGTGAGCAGGAACATGCCCAGCCCAAACTGGAAGGGGCGGTTGTGGCGGATGGCCGCTAGCGACTCGCGCAGCGTTGGCCGGGCCTGTGCCTGATGCTCGGGCCGCTCTCGCGTGCCAAAGAAAGTGAGTAGCAACGGCAGCACCCCCAGCACGCCAAAGACCGCGGCCATCACAAAGTGGCCAGTGCGTGGGTCAGGCAGCGCCTTGATCAGCATCCCCGGCAGGGTAAAGGCCACCAGCCCGCCGGCGATGGAGAACATCATCCGCGCCGTGTTCAGCGCCGTGCGCTCGTCATAGTCCAGCGTCAGCTCCGGCGTAAGTGCGAAGTACGGCATGTAGACGCAGGTCGCCGCCGTATCTAACAGCAGGTACATGAGGCCATAGTACGCTGCCAGAGCTGCCTGGTTCTGCCAGGGCGGAACCCAGAAGAAGAAGGTGAAGATCAGCGCCAGGGGGGCCAGCCCGAACAGCAGGAAGGGGCGGCGCCGTCCCCATTTTGACCGGGTGCGGTCGGACAGGTGGCCGATGATCGGGTCGTTGATCCAGTCTGCGCTTCGCCCGATGAAAACCGCAACAGCGGCCAGCCCCGGGTCCAGCCCCACCACGTCGGTCAGAAAAATGGCGAAGTAGACGGACACGATGGTGAGCAGCAGCGAGTTGGTCAGGTCACCTGCGCCGTACAGGATTTTTGTGTGCAAGGGCACGTGTTCGTCGTTCATGCTGGCCCCCTGCTCAGGCTCCGTACACTCGCCTGCTGGCTCTGGCGACAGCGGACCGCTGGACGCTCATATCGTGATGTCAACCATCAGCGGGCCGCCTCGCTGGGCGATGGCGGCCTCAACCACCGCCAGGTCACACTCCGCGTCACCGACCAGCTCCAGCGCCTGGGGCGGGCGCTTAGGCCCCGTTGCCAGCATGACGGCCCCGTCCCGGCACGGGATCAGCAGATCAACGGTGTAGGCTTCCTGCCCCTCGCGCACCTCGACCAGCCGCTCCGGTTGGATGCCCCGCGCCTTCAGCGCATGGTATATCCGGTCCACAAATACGTCTTTCGTGCTGAATAGGTCGTTGATCTCGGTCGCCGTGATAAAGCGGTCCCAGGTTGTCTGGATAAACGTAATGCGCCGCCAGCGGGCACTCACGATGGGCGGCTCTTTGCGCTTGAGCGGGCCAAGCTGGAGCTTGTAGTACCGCTCCCCCGATCGGGGATGATCTGGCTCATCCGGCAGCAGGTCGATGCGGCGCACCAGTTCATGACCGGTGCGCCGCGCGTAGAAGTGAATGGCCCAGCGCAGGTGTGGGTCAAACTTCTTGGTGAAATAGAAGGCCACGTACTCCGCGTGGATGCCCATCGGCGCGTGCTTCACCGGTACGCGGTACCAGTGCTGCTCCTGCGCGATCTGGAGGTCGCGCGGGCGCGGCATCACGCCAACCAGTACGCGGTCTTCCGGGTACATCCCTCACTCGCCGTGAATATGGTGCTCTTTCCGGTATGCGATGATCCGCTGGTCGATCTCGCTGACCATCCGCTGGTGCGCGTGCCACCACTCAGGATCGCGCTGTGCGTCCAGTTCCTCCACGCTCTTGCCCTGCTGTTCAACCCAGGTGTAGTACTTCAGGTTGTGCCACCGCTCGCGTACCTCGCGGCTGCCTTCAAGCACGTAGTCCAGCTTCTGGCCGTGGAAGGTCGATGCCATCCGCTGGGCGGCCATGGCCTCGTCCATCTGACCCTCTTCCTGGCGCAGCCAGTCCATGACCGAATAGTAGCGGTCGATGGCGTCGGTGCAGATAGTGACGATTACGTCATCCTTTCCAAAGCCGTAGAACTTGGCTGTCTTGATCGCGCCCAGCACGTTGCACACGCTGGAGATGCCGAAAATCCGGCTCATCTTCTCCACATCCGCTTCGGGCACGCCGTAGCGTTTAACCTGCGTCTCTTTGCCAACCGGATCGGTCAGCAGCGCCAGCCCGCGCACGCACGACATGTCGTCAATGCACATCAGCGCGTCCATGTTCCACACATTGTGGATCCACGTGACATGTTTGTCCCCGATGCCCTCGATGCGGTGTGCACCGTAGCCGTTGTTGTAAAGCGTCGAGCACTGGATCGGCTCCAGCCCCACGATCTTGTGATCCGGCCATACCTGCTTGAGCCGGTCACCGGCAGCAATCGTGCCGCCTGAACCCATCGCGGAGACGTAAGCCGAAACCTTGCCCGCGCCGATGCCTTGCCCGGCCAGGATATCCGCCAGCTCAACGATGGTATTGCCGGTCACGTAGTAATGGAAGCGGTAGTTGCCCATCACCTCAAACTGGTTGAGCACCCGCACCTTGGGGTCCTGGCGCAGCTCCCATGTCTTGTCGTAGATCTCCTTGACGTTGCTCTCCGAGCCAGGCGTGGCGATCACCCGCGCGCCGAGCCGTTCGATGTACTCGAACCGTTCGCGGCTCATATCCTGCGGCAACACGACAATGCCGTCGAAGTTCATCCGGCAGCCGACGAATGCCCCGCCGATGCCGTAGTTGCCCGTCGAGGGCCACACCAGTGTGTGCTGGGTGGGGTCAACCTCGCCAAACAGCTCTTTCTCGACCACAACCGAGTAGGCCGCGCCCACCTTGTGGCTGCCGGTCGGGAAGTTCGTGCTGTACAGCACAACAATGTTGGCATCCACGCCGGTAAGCTGCTTGGGCAGAACGTGATAGTAAATCTCGTTGTTGGGGTTCTTCCAGGTGATGTTGAACAGATTGATCGGGTCGAGCGGGTCCTCCTGCATCATGTGCAGGGCTTCCGCCCGCACGGCCGGATTGATCCTCTCCGGGTGCAGCATCTCTTCGAAGGTCGGGCCGGTGATGAGCTTGGCTGTGCTTTTCGTGACCATCTTGAGCTTATTTCCTCCTGATGTTGAATTGTCACCGCGTGGGCGTCCTCTCCGGGTGAAACACTTAACGTTTGGGCCGGTCGGATTTGTCGATGGGAGGCCGTTTGAAGAAGCCGGTTGATGCACCGGGAATATCGTCGAGCAGGGCGCGCTCCAGGTGACGCATGCGGTCGTAGGCCAGATCGCGCTGGCTGGAAGCCTCACGATACGCAGCCATATCCTCAGAGCTGAGGTCCTTGACCCGCCGTCCCTGAAGCAGTTCCTTGACCTTCTCATCCCACATCCGGTATTCGTTTAGCGCTGTCTTGTGCTGTTTGAGCAGATCATTGAGCACGTCTTCATCAGGCATCTTCTTCTCTCCCCTGGCCAGCTGGGAGCGGCTGCCCCCTCCCCCGGCCTCCAACCGGTTGCGTTGATACGTTTTCTATCCCCAGCGTCTCGCGCACCAGATACAGCGGACGTCCCTTGACCTCATTGTAGATGCGGCCCAGATACTCGCCAACGATGCCCAGCGAGATAAGCTGGATGCTGCCCAAAAATAGCACAACGACCAGCGTGGTCGCCTGCCCTTTCAGTGGCTCGCTGTTTGTGAAGGCTCGCAGGTAGATAACCAGCAGAATCCCCAGCGCGCTGAGCGCCGCGATCCCGAAGCCCAGATAGGTCGCCAGCTGGAGGGGGAAGTAGGAGAAGCCGGTAATGCCGTCCCAAGCAAAGCGCAGCATTTTGCGCAAAGGGTACTTGGTCTCCCCGGAATAGCGCTCCTGCCGGGCGTACTCGACACCCGTCTGGCGGAAGCCCACCCAGCTCACCATCCCCCGGATGAAGCGGTGTTGCTCGCGCATCGCCTTAACCGCCTCGACCACCTTCCGATCCATCAGCCGGAAATCGCCTGTGTCGAGCGGGATGTTAATGTCGGTGATCCGGTAGATCAGCCGGTAGAAGAGCGAGGCGGTTGCCAGCTTGAACCAGCTTTCCCCCCTGCGCTGGGCACGCACGGCATACACAACCTCGTATCCCTCCCGCCACCGCGCGATCATCTCCGGAATGACCTCCGGCGGGTCTTGCAGGTCGGCGTCGATCAGCACGACGGCCTGCCCGGCAGCGTAATCCATCCCGGCGGTCACGGCGATCTGGTGCCCGAAGTTGCGTGCAAACGTGATGACCCGGACGTGTTCCGGGTCCTCAGCGTACACCTCGCGCAGCACGTCCGCCGACCCGTCTGTGCTGCCGTCATTGACCATGACCAGCTCCCACGTCTCGCCCGTGCTGGCCATCACCTCGCTGACCCGCCGGTGCAGCTCGCGGATATTGCCCACCTCGTTGTAGATGGGCGCGACAACCGAAAAGACGGGAGCAGGCGTCATCCTTCCCCAACCTGACGTGCTGGTTCGCTTGGGTTACCTATTGTACCCTTTTACAGGCCAAAAATCTCACCAGCGACGCGAGCAACCTCGTCCAGCTCCGGGGCGATCCGGGGAGCCTGTCTCACCGACCGGCGCGCGGCGGCGATGTCCTTCAGCCCGTTCCCAGTGCTGAGCACGACGACCGTCTCATCGCTGTCCAACATCTGTTGCTCGGCAGCTTTCAACAGCCCGGCGTAGGCAGCGGCGGCGGCTGGTTCGGCGAATACCCCCGACGCCTGCGCCAGCCGTGGAATGGCTGCCAGGATCTCCTCGTCGCTCACGGTCAGGAAGGCGCCCTCCGTCTCTTTCACAGCCCTCATCGCTTTGACCCGGTCGCGCGGCAGCCCGGCTGAGATGCTGTCGGCGATGGTGTGCGCCTCGATAGGCTCCATCTGGGCCGGGTCGATTCCCTCATCCCAGGCCCTGTACAGGGCCGCCGAGCCTTCCGCCTGAACGCCGATCAGGCGAGGCAGGTGCTCGATCCAGCCGAGCGCGTGCAGGTCTTTCAGCCCTTTGTGCACACCGCTGATGATGTTCCCATCTCCCACGCTGACCAGTATCGTGTCCGGTGCTTTGAACAGCCCCGGCTTGCCGCTGAGCTGCTCGCAGACCTCGTAGGAGACGGTCTTTTTGCCCTCGGCTGTATAGGGATTGTAACCCGTATTCCGGTTGTACCAGCCGTACTGGGCTGTGGCCTGGAGGCACAGGTCGAAGGCATCATCATACGTGCCCTCGACCAGCAAAACGTTGGCGCCGTATACCAGCAGTTGGGTGATCTTGGCTTCCGGTGCGCTGGCCGGGACGAAGATCACCGTCGGCATCTGGACGCTGGCCGCCAGCCCAGCCAGCGCCGCCGCGGCGTTCCCCGTGCTGGCCGCCGTGATCAGGCCGCGCTTTTCCGTTCGGGCTTTGGCGACGACAAGCGCGCTGGCCCGGTCTTTGAGCGAGGCGGTCGGGTTCCGCCCGTCGTCCTTCACCCATACCTCGCCTGTTCCGATCTCCTTGGCGATGTTGTCGCACCGGTACAGCGGGGTTCCGCCTACAACGAGCGGCGGCACGGGTGCCTCATAGGGGATCGGAAGCAGTGCCTTATAGCGCCAGATGCCCGGCTCGTCCAGCAGGCCCTCTACCTGAAGCCGGTCGGCGATCTGCCCGTAATCATACTGAACGTCGAGGTTGCCGTCATTGCCATGATGCGGACAGACGTATTCCACCTCATCCGGGGAGTAGACTTCCCCGCAGATGGTGCATTTCAATCCGATGACGTGTTCCATGCTGTTTTAGTGCCTTCCTTGTGTCGTATGCATCAGACGGCTACTCTTCGACGAATGCCGTGCCCAGTGCTTCCGGTGGAGCCACGCGCAGGGCTGCCGCCAGCGGGCGCTGCGCCCATCTGGGCGCGTAATCGATGAGACGGCGAATGCTGTCGCTTCCAACAAGCAGCAGCACCCCCAGCATCAACAGCCACTGGAGCGAGTTGAACAGCACCACCGGCACCTCCGGGAATGAGCGCTGGAGCACCTGCGCCAGCGCCTTGGTGATCCCATAGAGGATAGCGCCCAGCGCGCCCCGCACGGGCCGCCATCCGCCGAAGATCACGACCGCCAGCGCGATCCATCCCAGGCCCAGCGTGTGGTTGTCGCTCCAGCCGAGCTTCATGTCGAGCGAGTAGGCCGCGCCGGACAGCCCCACCAGCGCTCCTCCCAGCCCGGTGTATAGGTAGCGCACCCGGTTGACTTTGACGCCCCGCGCGAAGGCCGACTCAGGGCGCTCTCCTACCCCGCGCATTTGTAGCCCCGGTTGGGTCTTGTACATCCACCACCAGGCTAGGCCGATCACGGCGAAGGTAAAGTAGATGAGCAAGTCCTGACTAAAGAGCATCCGCCCCAGGATCGGGATGTCTGACAGCACCGGGATGGGCATGGCCGCCACGCGCGGGCCGGGAATGCGCGTGAAGTTCTGCCCCAGGAAGTTCGCCAGATCGGCCAGCAGCAGCGTCAGCACAAAACCGATGGCCACCTGATCCTGCTTCAGCCGGATGCTCCCCCACGCGATCAGCAGCGCAACCAGCAGGCCGACCAGCCCAGCGGCGGCGAACCCGGCCAGCACGGGGATCGTATCGGCTACCACCCCCGCCTCTCTGACCTTCAGCGCGACCACGAAGCCGGTCATCGCCGCGATCATCATCGTCCCGTCCAGAGACAGGTTAATCACCCCGCCCCGCTCGGTGATGGTCTCGCCCACCACGGCCAGCATCAGCGGTGCGCTCTGCGCAATGATGGAGGCCAGGATGCGAACAAATTCGGTGTCGTTCATGTTTCCGCCTCCGGTTTGGCCTCGAGGCTGCCCTTGGCTGGCCGGAAGATCCGCCGGTAGTCTCCAAAGAGCAACACAAACAGCACCAGCAGGCCCTGAATGATGCCGCTGATCGCGGAGTGGAGCTGAGTCCGGAGCTGGACGGCGGTGCCGCCAGTAAGCAGCCCGGAGAAGATCAGCGAGATGACCAGCACCAGCGCGGGCCGCATGCCCGCCAGCAGTACGATCAGGATCGCCAGGAAGCCAATCCCGCCGGATATGCTCTGGCGCAGGCTGTCAAACCAGCTCAACACGCGCACCGAGCCAGCCAGCCCGGCCAGCGCCCCGGCCAGCATCATCGCCACAATGGCCTCGCGCTCGCTGGAGACGCCCAGCAGGAAGGCCGATTGCATGTTCTTTCCCAGTGCCTTAAGCTTGAGTCCCCAGAAGGTGCCGCGCAGCGCCAGCGCAACCAGGATCAGCGCCACGATGGCCAGCGCCGCCGCCAGCACGCTGAAGCGGGTGTTGCCCCATAACGGGTACAGGGCGTACTTGGGGAATGGCTGTGTCCCCCGGAACGTGCCGCCTTCCGGCGGCTGCCAGGGGCCGGAGATGAGGTAGTTGGTGGCGATAATCGCCAGATTGTTCAGCGCCACGCCGCCGAAGATTTCGTGCACGCCCCCGCGCGTCTTAAGCACGGCGGCCAGTGCCGCCCAGCCTGCCCCGGCCAGCATGGCGACGGCGATCTCAAGCGGCAGGATCACCCAGCCGGGGATGCCGGGATTGGGCGCGGCGATCTTGAGGGCTACCCAGCTTGCCCCGATGGCGCCCATGATCATCTGGCCCTCCACGCCGATGTTCCACAGGCCGGTGGTGAAGGTCATCAGCAGCCCCGTTGCACACAACAGCAGGGGCACCCAGAAGGCCAGCGTGGTGAAGATTTGGCCGGGACTTTGAGGCGACCCAACCGCCCCGGTCCACAGCGCCTGAAAGGTGACCGCTGGGTCGGCCCCGACGATGAGCAGCAGAAGTGTGGTCGTGGCCAGTGCCAGAGTGACTGGAACCAGGGGCCAAGCCGCTTGCACAATGCGCTCATTCATACTTCCTGTCCTCCAATCAGGTGCCCCAGTTCCTCAACCGATGTCTCGCTTGTGTCGAGCACGCGCAGCATCTTGCCGCCAGAGAAGACCGCGATCCGGTCGCTGCGCTCAAGCAACTCATCCAGATCGGCTGACATGAACATGATGGCCGTGCCCTCCCGGCGCCGCTGCTGGAACAGCTCCCAGATATGGTTGGCGGACGTGACATCGAGGCCGCGCGTTGGGTGTTCGAGCAGCAGCAGCCGCAGCGGGCTGTTGAGTAGCGCGATCATGGCCCGCTGCTGGTTCCCGCCTGAAAGCTGGTCTACCCGTGTTTCGGGCTGCCCGATGACATTGTAACGCTTGATCCGGCTACTGATCTCGTTCCGCGCCTCGCTCCAGTCCACGATGAAGGTGTGTGTTGGGGCGGCCAGCACCATGTGCTCAGTCAGTGTCAGCCCGCTGATCAGCCCTTCCTCCAAACGCCCGGCGGGGACATACGCCCCCCCTCGTTTCTGGAACTCATGGTAGGCCGACTGGCTGGTAAGCGAAATCAGCACAGTTCCGGCGACCCATATAGCGAGGGCGATCAGGGTGGCGACGGTCAAGCCGCCTGCCAGTTGCAGCCCCCCGATCTGCCCTCTGATCAGGTCGATGACAAGCCACACGCCCCGCACGGCGAGAAATCCCCACGCCAGCCAGGGAAACCAGGAGAAGGGGGAGCGCGTGCCTTTCAGAGGCTCTCCGTCCAGCAGAATCTGCCCGCTCTGCGGCTCAATAAGCCCTGCGCAGGCGCGCATCAGCAGCCGCTGGCCGCTCCCTTCCAACCCCGCCAGGCCGAGCACTTCGCCTTCGCACAGCCGGAGGCTGATGTTCTCCAGAGTCAGGCGATAGGTGCGGATGGTCACGTTGTTGAGTTCCAGCGTGCAGGCACCCTTCTCCAGCGCTTCACGCTCGCTGCGCGGCACTTCCTCCCCGAACATCATGCGCACAAGGTCGCTGGTCGGGCAGGGAATGTCCTTGGTGCCCACCAGCTTGCCCTGCCGCAGGACAGCCACTTCGTCGCACAGCTCTTGAACTTCTTCCAGCTTATGCGAAACCAGGATCACCGTCTTCTGCTCTTCACGCACCAGGCGGCGCATCGTGTTGAACAGCATTTCTTTCTGCTCGGCGCTGATGCCGGTGGTCGGCTCGTCCAGGATCAACAGCTCCGCGCCGAGCGCCAGCAGGCGCAGCAGTTCCATCTGCTGGCGCTCGCCCAGTGTCAGCGTGTCAACGTATGTCCGGGGATCGATGTCGAACCCAAACCGGGCGGCGTACTCCTTCAGTTCGCGCTCGCCGACGCGCAGATCAAGCGGCAGGGCGTCATCGTAGGCCAGGAGGTGGTTTTCAACAACTTGCAAGGGTGGAAAATCAAGCGGGTCCTGATAGAGCATCCCGATCCCCCGCCGCAATGCCTCTGACGGCGAGTCGAAGCTGACCGGCTCGCCGTCAATGAAGATGGTGCCGCTGGTGGGTTTCTGGTAGCCGGAGAGGATTTTCATCAGCGTACTCTTGCCTGCCCCGTTCTCGCCGAGCAGGCCGTATATCCGCCCCGGCTCAAATACCAGGCTGATTCCGTCATTGGCCCGCACCTGGCCAAAATATTTGCGGATGTCCTGTAGTTCTACGCGCATAGCGCCACCCTCTGCTTCTGCGGCACAGGCTCGCTCGGCTGCGGCGAAAAGAGAGCGGCCAGATGCAGCCGCTCTCTTCACGGTTAAAGCGCAGTTTGCCCGGCCTTTACTCGCTGGAGCCGGTCATGCCTTCGAGCAGCTGAGGCAGGTACCAGATTTCCTGGTCGGTTGCCACTTCGCCCTCAGCGATGTACTCCGTTCCGTCCTGAAGGTTGATCGGGCCGGTCCAGACGTTCACCTCGCCGGAGGCCAGCTTGGAGATGAAGTCATCCACACTGGCCTTCCACTCCTCATTGGCTGTCAGCGCCGGGCCGTCAACCCAACCGACCGCCGTCCTGTCCTTGTCGTTCAGGTCTTCCCAGTACGGCGGGTTCCAGTCCCAGGACTGCTCCCAGGTCCCGTCCCTGACTGCCTGCGCGGTCGCCAGGTAGGCCGGCCCCCAGTTGAAGTACGGCACACCCAGGCACACGTCGGGCGCTTCCTCGCATGCCCCCTCGTAGTCGTACGGGATGGCCAGGACGCGCTCGCCGGTTGCCGCGCGCTGGCCGGTCACGACGATGGCCTCGGTGGTGTCGATCCCGCTGATGGTGACGTCAAAGCCGCTGTCGATGACCTGGTTCATCACCTCGGTCGGGTCGAGCGTCACGCCGGGGATGTTAAACCAGAAGCCGATCCACGTTACGGCGAACTCAAGGTCAGCCGGGTTAAGCCCACGATAGTTTTCGTAGCAGTAGCGCGCCCCGAGGTAGGCTGAGGCGGCCAGCCGGCGCGTCTCGAAGTTGATCAGCGGGCCAAGGTAGTGGATCTTGCCCGTCTCGGTCGCCATGGCGGCGGCGCACCCGGCGATGGCCTTCATGTCCTCCATGCGGCCCATGATGTTGCCTTCGTTGGGCGGTGCCACACCTGCATCCTGCCCTTCGGCCCAGGCGTCATCACCTGAGATACTAATGAAGGTCACATCCGGATGTTTTTCCGCCGCGCCGACGGTGTCTTCCTCAAACTCGTCCGAGGTTGTGAAGATCAGTTTCGCCCCCTGGGAGACCATGTCGTCCACCACGCCTTCGACCGTCGCCTCGGGCTTGTCGGCGGGGTTCAGGCTCTCGAAGACGATCATGCGGGCGTTCTCCATGTTCTCCTCGACGTACAGCCCGGCCTCGTAATGGGCCTGGCTCCACCCCCGGTCGTTCTTCGGGCCGACCAGAATGACGCCAAAGACGAACTCCTCAGCGGGGGCTTCCTCGGTGGCGGCTTCCTCAGTGGCAGCCTCTTCGGTGGCCGCTTCTTCGGTCATCGGCTCTTCGGTGGCCGCTTCCTCGGTGGCAGCCTCCTCTGTCATTTCCTCCTCGGTAGCGGGAGCCGGTGTCTCGGTAGGCTGGGCGCAGGCAGCCAGCGCCAGCAGCGCGATGAGAAGCGCAGCCCACAAGATGCGTTTGGTAGCCATTTCTTCCCCTTTCTCCTCACATATTCAATAGGCGATTTAACTGGCTCGTAGAGAACTTGCGGATAGACCTTCACCTCCTTAGACCAGTTTAACCCGATTTAGTCTCTGGTAATCCAAGTTCCGGTTTCCCCCGCCAGCGCGCGGGCGATGTTCTCAGGATTGGTGATGAGCGCCCGCTCACCGCCGTTCTCAAGGAACTGGATCACCGCTTCTATTTTAGGCTTCATGCTGCCTTCGGCAAAGTGACCTTCCTCCATATATCGGCGCGCCTCGCTGACCGTCATGCGGTCGAGCCACTGCTGGTTGGGCTGGTTGAAGTGGATCGCCACCTTCTCGACGGCCGTCGAGATCACGAACAGATCGGCCTGGACGCTGGCTGCCAGCAGCGAGGTGGCGCGGTCCTTGTCGATGACCGACGGCGGTGCGCCGCGCAGCTCGCCGTTCTCATCCTCAATCACCGGGATGCCGCCCCCGCCCACCGCAATGACAACAAAGCCCTGTGAAGCCAGCTGCTGAATGGCTGCGAGTTCGATGATCTTCTTGGGGATGGGTGAGGCGATCAGGCGGCGGAAGCCCCGACCCGCGTCGTCTACGACCGTCCAGCCCTCTTTGCGGAACATTTCCGCCTGTTCCTCGTCCAGATACCCGCCGATACCCTTGGTCGGGTGCTCAAAGCCCGGGTCGTTGGCGTCCACCAGCACCTGCGTCACAACCGACACAGCCTGCTTGTTCAGCCCGCGCTTGCGGAACTCGTTTCCCAGCGCCTGCTGGAGCATATAACCGATGGCGCCCTGTGTGTCCGCACCGATCACATCCAAGGGGACGGTGTGCACCTCATGGGCGGCCAGCTCCGCTCGGCGCAGAATAAACCCGACCTGCGGCCCGTTGCCGTGCGTGACAATGATGTCCCATCCCTGCTCGATCATCGTCGCGAGGTGCACGCACGTCTCGCGGACGGCCTCCATCTGGTACTTGACCTCAACTTTGTCTTTGGACTTGATCAGCGAGTTGCCGCCAATAGCGACTACGGCCAGCTTGCTTTGCTCTTTACCCATCTGTCCGACTCCCTGATCGACCCTGTTAGCGCATCGTCAACGCCATGACGGCCTTCTGGACGTGCAAACGGTTCTCGGCCTCGTCGTACACCGCGCTGAACGGCCCGTCGATGACCTCGTCCGTCACCTCGATGTTGCGGTCGGCTGGCAGCGGGTGCATGAAGATGCCCTCGCCGTTGCGGGTCAGGCTCATGCGCCGCGCGTCAGTGATCCAGTCGGTGTACTTCGCACCGATCTGCGCCGACTCCTCCTCATTCGTGGTGGTCAGCATCGCTCCCCACGACTTCGCATAGACCACGTCCGCGTCTTTAAAGCCCGCATCGAAGTCGTCCAGCATCTCGAAGCTGCCGCCCGACCGGCGGGCATTTTCCTGGGCCTGATCGACAATCTCGGGGATGAGCCGGAACTCCGGCGGGTGCGTCAGCCGGACGTTCATCCCGTAGCGTGTAGCGATCAGGATCAGGCTCTGCGGGACGGATAGTGGCTTCTGGTAGCTGGCCGCGTAAGCATAAGAGACGTTCAGCGTCTTGCCGCGCAGGTCGCGCCCAAACCGCTCGAACATGGTCATCATGTCCGCCAGCGCCTGGAAGGGGTGGAACCAGTCGCACTGCATGTTGAGCACCGGCACCCGGCTGGCTTCGGCCACACCCCGGATGTACTCGTTGCCTGTCCCCCAGTCCACCTGCCGGATGGCGATGCCATCGCAGTAGCGCCCGATGATCTCGCCGATTTCCTTGGCCGTGTCGCCGTGCTTGATCTGCGTCGTGCGGCTCTCGATGAACTGCGCGTGCCCGCCGAGCTGCGCCATGCCCGCCTCAAAGCTGACACGGGTGCGTGTGCTGGAGAAGAAGAACAACATTGCCAGCACCTTGTCGCGCAGGTAGGCGTGCGGGACGCCCAGCGCGCGCAATCGCTTCAGCTCAAACGCCACATCGAAGATGGTGTCAAGTTCGTCTTTGGTCCATTCTTGGGTCGTGATCATGTCACGCCCGGCCAGATGTGTCTGCATGGTTCATCCTCTCTCTTTTGGTTGGTATAGATGCCGGGTCCGGCAGGTAGGGGCGCCTCCGCTAAGTAGCTGGGGCGATGACCCCCTCCTGCTTGGGCATCGCCCCGAGAAAGCATCATGCGTGGGACGGGATCGGCCCGCGCCCGGTCGTTATCCTGCTGGGATCCTATTCTACCGCCCCCAGGATGAGGGCCAGCAGCGACATACGCATCAGCACGCCGTTATAGGCCTCAACCCAGTAACGCTGGTGACGGGTGGTGTCCACATCTGGAGTCAGCTCATCCATGCGCGGCAGTGAGTGCAGGACGATGCAGTCGGGGCGGGCTTTTTCAAACAGCAGCCTCTTGGTGACCTGATAGTTGGCGGGCGTGAATCCCTCCGCCCCTGTTCGCTCGTCGCGAGCCTTGGTATAGTCGGGCTGAACGACCGGCTCCATGTAGATCACATCGGCCTCACCGATCACCTGCTCGATGTGCTCCTTGCGCTCGAACATGAAGCCCATATCCCGCACTTCATCCTCGAACTCAGGCAGGAAGTACATCTCGTCTGGGGATATGACGTATGCTCTGGCGTCAAATTTGCTCAACGCGTAGCTGATGCTGTGCATCGTGCGCATACGCATGTCGCCGATCAGCACCCATGTCAGCCCGTCCAGCCTGCCCCGCTCGCGCCAGATGGTAAACAAGTCGGTCAGGACCTGGGTCGGGTGCTCGCCCCAGCCATCGCCGCAGTTGATGATGGGCACACTGGCGTGCAGGGCGGCCTCGGCTGGTGCCCCCTGCTGGTAGTGCCGCATGGCGATCACGTCGCCGTAGTACTCCAGCATCTTGACTGTGTCTTGGATGCCCTCTTGATAGAAGTCGCCGGCCCGCGTCATCTTCGCATCGGCAAAGCCGGTGACGTGCCCGCCCAGGCGATGCATAGCCGCTTCGGTAGCCAGACGGGTGCGCGTGCTGGGCTGGTAGAAGGCGGTGACAAGAGTCTTGTGCCGGAGGAGGTCAGCGTTGCGCCGGTCGCGTGCGTGCGGCTCGAGTCGTTCGGCGACCTCGAACGTTCTGAAAATCTCGTGGCGCTCAAAGTCCTTGAGCGAGAGGATGTCGCGCCCTAAGAAGCTACGCATTTCTTGTTCTCCTGTGCGGTGTGTAATATCTCGTGGAAAGGCCACGTGGAACCATTTTATCCATCTACAAACAGATTAACCACTGCAAATTTTTCGACATCCACCAGCCCCACGTCGGTCAGCTTCAGGCTGGGGATTACTTCCAGCGCCATGAAGCTCATCGTCATAAACGGGTCATGCAACGGGGAGCCGAGCTGCCGGGCTGCATCCAGCAACTCATCAAATGCCTCGCGAACCTTGTGAACGGGCTGGTCTGACATTAACCCGGCGATAGGCAGTGGTAGCTGCGCCAGGATGGTGCTGCCCTCGGCAGCCGCCAGCCCGCCCCCCATCTTGACTACGGCGCGGGTCGCGGTGAGCATACTCTGGTCGTCCGCGCCGATGACAACCAGGTTGTGATGGTCGTGCGCCACCGTACCGGCAATCGCGCCACGCTTCAGGCCGATTCCTTGGATAAATCCCTTGCCGACGTTGCCCGTCGCGCGGTGGCGTTCGATGACCGCCATCTTGAGGATGTCGCGTTGGACGTCGGCGATGGCCAGCCCGTCCTCGTGCCGCATCTCCAGAACCCGGTGTTCGGTCACTAGCTGGTTGGGAAGGCTGCCGATCACGCGGGCACGCTTGCCCCGGGCCGGTATCGTGAAGTCAACTGCATCCCACCGGATATTCATTGAGTGGCGCAGTTGTATGGGCCGCTTCGGCTCCTGGAGGGGCAGCATCCGCCCCTCCTCGGCAACCAGATACCCGCCCCGGTAGACCTGTTCGGGCACCGGCCTGTTCAGGTCGGAAAAGATAAACAGGTCGGCTCGCCTGCCTGGCGCGATGGCCCCCCGGTCGTGTAGTCCGAAATACTCGGCGGTGTTGATCGTGCCCATCTGGATGGCGCGTACCGGGTCGATGCCCATCTCGATGGCCACACGCACCATATGATCAATCGATCCCTCGTCGATCAGGTCGGAAGGCTGCCGGTCATCGGTGCAGAAGCAGATGCGGTGGCTGTTCTCAGCCGTGACGAGCGGCAGCAGCTCGCGCAGGTTGTGGGCGTTGGTGGCCTCCCGGATGAAGATCGTCATCCCCAGGCGCAGCTTCTCGCGCGCCTCCTCGACCGTTGTGCACTCGTGGTCGGAGCGAATGCCAGCCGCCACGTAGGCGTTGAGCGCTTTGCCTGTCAGGCCGGGGCAGTGGCCGTCAATCTGCGCCCCCTCGTAGGCTTCCAGCTTTTCCAGCACGGCCCTGTCTGCGCTGACTACGCCGGGGTAGTTCATCATTTCGGCCAGCCCAAGCACCCAGGGGTTGGCCCGCAGGTGGGCGATGTCATGCGCCTCCAGGTTTGCTCCGGCGGTCTCCATTGACGTGGCCGGGACGCAGGAGGAGGCCATCACGTACATGCTCAGTGGGCCATACTTGGCCTGTTCCAGCATGAAGCTGATGCCCTCCAGGCCGAGCACGTTGGCGATCTCGTGCGGGTCAGTGACGACTGACGTGACGCCGTGAGGGATAACCGCCTTGGCAAACTCGCGCGGCGTGACCATTGCGCTCTCAACGTGAACATGGGCGTCGATATAGCCGGGAGCTACGTAGCGGCCCTCCAGGTCAATCTCCTCCTCAGCTTCATAGCCCTTGCCGATGCCGACAATACGCGAGCGCCGGATGGCAATGTCGGTTTTGTAGACCTCGCCCGAAAATACGTTGACCAGGTTGGCGTTCTTGAGCAGCACGGCAGCCGGGCGGTCGCCGCGCGCGATCTCAATGAGCTTCGCTCGCTCCATTTGGCCTCCTGTTCAGACTCACCCCATCACAAGCCCGGTCGAGAACGGTTCACCCGGCACAAACTGGCCGCGCCCTGCAGCGCCTTGTATCTCTCCGTCGCGGTAGATGATCTCCCCCCGGCTCAGCGTCATCTGTACTTCACCCTTGACCCGCATCCCCTCGTATGGGCTGTATCCCGCCAGGTAGTGCAGGTCCTCGTGATGGACCTCCTTCTCGACCGCCGGGTTGTAGAGCACCACGTCAGCGTCGCTGCCGGGCCGCAGGAAGCCCTTGTGGGAGGTCAGCCCGAACAGGTGCGCCGGGTTCTCGCACAGCATACGGACCAGGTCTGTCAGCCCGATCCGGCCCGCCTCCACCCCGTACGTGTACATGAGCGGCAGCAACGTTTCAATGCCCGGCAGGCCGCCCGGCGTCTTGGTGAACTCCCTGAAGGCACGCTTCTGCTGGATGGTGTAGTCGCAGCTGTCGGTCGAGATAACGCTGACCCTGCGCGCGCTGACCAGCTCCCAGAGCTTCTCAGGCTCACCAACAGGGCGGATGGGCGGCTGCAGGATGTAGTGTTCAGGATGGTCTTCGAGGTAAACGCGCTCGTCAAACAGCAGGTACTGGGGGCAGGTTTCGCACCAGGCCGGCTGCCCTGATTGGGCAGCTTCGTACACCAGTTCGACGCTTCGCCCGGTCGAGCAGTGCACGATGTAGACGGGCGCACGCGCCTCCTCCGCCAGGAACAGCACGCGGTGGATGGCCTCCTGCTCGGCCAGAGGAGGCCGCCCCAGGGGGTGAAAACGCCATGCCGTGCGGCTCGTGTTCACCAGATGCTCGGTGGCTTCCGTGACCATGGCGTCATTCTCGGCGTGCACCATCACCAGCCCGCCGACTTCCCGCGAGCGCTTGAGCAGCCGCAGCAGCGTCGCGTCGTCCATGTAGTAGTTGGGCCGGTATGTGGTGTACACCTTGAAGCTTGGCACGCCCAGATCAACCAGCGTCTGGAGCGAAAGCTCCGTCCCGATGGGGAAGTCAGTGATCATGCAGTGCAGCGCGTAGTCGATAATCGATTCCCGCGCCTCCTCCAGCCGGTTGTCGATGGCCTGCCTGAAAGTCTGGCCCGGAAACTGCGTGGCGAAATCGATCACCGTCGTAACGCCCCCCGCTGCCGCCGTGCGCGACCCGACCAGCCAGTTGTCGGCAGTCTGGTAGATGCCGGTATCCAGCGCGATATGGGTATGGGCATCGATGATGCCGGGTAGCACAAGCAGCCCCTCAGCGTCGATCAGGGTGTCATCTTCTCCTGCCTCCGCTGCTGCCATGATGGCCGCGATCCGCTCACCCTCGATCACCACGTCGGCGCGGGCCGTCCCCTCGGAGCTGACAAGGGTTCCGCCCTTGATGATGGTTCGTGTCATGGCATCCCTCCCCGCGGGTCTGGTGGCGTGCCTTGAACGGTGTAAGGCCCAATATATACCACAATGGGCGTCTCCTTGACAGGGTGCTTCATAAGAGCACTCCATGATTCTGTCGCTGTGTGGATTGTGCTTTTAGCCGGGCTCGCTGAGAAGGATGCGCCCAATGGCTTCTTCGCGTGTCCCCGACATGGAGGCGCGGGGCTGCCCTACCAGCCCTTGGCCGGTTTCTGCGTTCGCCAACAAAATAGGCCGCTCTAGGCGGCCATTTTGCTCAGTGCAGCGCCCCTGTCCGGGCGTGTGGCTCATTCTTCCGGCAGCAGCGGCGGTCGGAACTTGTATCCGTAGACGATGATGCCCGCCTCGCCGTCTGTGCGCAGCTTGCGCGTGACCATCTCCACCCGCATCCCGATCTCCGGCTCACCCTCCAGGTCGGTCAACTGTGCTGTCACCATCGGGCCTTCGTCGAGCTTTACCAGCGCCACAATGTAGGGCTTCTGATCCTCAAAGCCCTCCGGCGGGTCGAGCACGACGGTGTAGCTGTAAACCTCTCCTTTGCCTGAGAAGGTGTATCGTTCCTGGGCGGGCTTGGCGCACTCCGGGCAGATATCACGCGGTGGGAATATCTTGGCCCCGCAGTGAGGGCATTCCTCGCCTGTTGTCTGGTAACGTTGGGGAGCTAACCGCCAGTTCTGAGCAATGCTCATACCGTCACAACTCGTCTTATTTCAGCGGGTTCGTAGCCAGCACCGCCCAGTGGACCCTTAACGCTGCGCAGGCTCCAGGACGTGCGCTTCGCGGCGCAGCGGCCTGCTCTCGAACCGGGGGACATTCGTCTCGACCACAGCGTGGCACACATCGCAGACAGGCCGGGGCGCAAAGTAGACCTTACCGCACTGCGTGCAGACGCTGCCTGTCAGGCCGTAGCGCTGTTCTCTTAGTCTCCAGTGGCGAGGGATTTGCATAATGGCTCCTCTCGATTTGATGTTCGTCTTTGGCGTGCGACGGTTCTGCTGATCCGGGTCGTTATTCGATCTTATTTACGAAAATTATCCTGAGATTGGCTTCCAGAAACTACCGGCGTGGCTGTCAAAACCTATCAAGATCGCGCTCCCGGCCTGCTCCTCCGCCCGGCTCGGCCTGTTGGCCACCTACCGGGTCTGGAGCTTGCCACGATAGCGCGAGTAAGTGGCATAGTCGATCTCGGTGCGGCGCGCGATGTAGTCCTCGGTCTTGGGCGCGCGCCCCTGGCGTTCCGTGATCAGGTCCGTCACGCGCAACGCCATCGCGTCCGACCCGGCGCCGGACCCGTAAGAGACCATCAGGATGCGCTCGCCCGGCTTGGCGCAGTCGAGGATGGCGCTCAGCCCGAGCAGCGATGACCCGGCGTACACGTTGCCGACCCGCCCGGCCAGCAGGCCCGTCTGGATCTGTTCAGGGGTGAAGCCCAGCGTTTTGGCAGCTCGCTGTGGGAACTTGACGTTTGGCTGGTGGAAGACGGCATAATCGAAATCGCCTGGCTTCGCATCAAGCTCTTCCATCAGCGTGCGTGCTGCCGACAGCAGGTGGTTGAAGTACGCAGGTTCGCCGGTGAAGCGGTCGCCGTGCGAGGGGTAGATCTCGTGCGCGCGCCGCCAGAAGTCGGGCGTGTCCGTCACATAAGAATAGGTCGCCTCAAATACGGCCAGGCTGTTGTCCGCTGGTCCGATCAGGTAGGCGGCCCCACCAGCTGCTGCCGTGTATTCCAGCGCGTCTCCGGGGCGCCCCTGGGCAGTGTCCATGCCGATGCTGAGCGCGTACGGGGCCATGCCGCTGCCCACTAGGCCGATGGCCGCCTGCATCGCCTCGCTGCCTGCCTTGCAGGCGAACTCCCAGTCGGCGGCGAGCGTGTTGGGCACTGCACCGATAGCCTCCGCGACAATGGTCGAGGTCGGCTTCACCGCGTAAGGGTGTGACTCGCTGCCCACCCACACCGCCCGGATAAGCGCCGGGTCGATCTGGGCACGGGCCAGCGCGTTGCGGGCGGCCTCGATGGACATCGTTGCCACGTCCTCGTCCAGGCCGGGCACCGACTTCTCCTTGATAGGCGTGCCGCCCAACTCGTCCGCCCAGATGCGCGATACCTCCGAGGCGGGCAGCCGGTAGCGGGGAATGTAAGCCCCGTAGCCGACGATCCCGACCTCTCTGATCGGCCTCAGCAGGCGCGAGTTCTGCCCGGTGCGCTGGTTTCCATTCTCACTCATCACATCTGCTCTCCTAGCAAGAGTCGTCCCTCTTTGCCTGGCGGGCTTGGTCACTTGTTCTCCCGGCGCAGCAGGCTCTCTGCGTGCGCCAGCGTGATCTCGTTGGCTTCCAGCATCCGCTCAGCGATCTGGTCGATCTGTTCGCCCACTGCCCCGGCAGCAATGGCGATCTGGCGGGCGTGCAGGGCCATGTGCCCCTTCTGGATTCCCTCGGTCGCCAGCGCGCGCAGCGCGCCCAGGTTCTGCGCCAGCCCAACGCTGACGATGATCTCCGCCAGCTCGCGGGCCGACTCGACACCCAGGACCTTAAGCGCGATCTGGGCCGCCGGGTGAGCACGGGTCGCGCCGCCCACGATCCCAACGGCCATTGGCATCTCCAGCGAGCCAACCAAGTTCCCGGCCTCATCCCTGCGCCATGTGCTCAGCGACGTGTACCGCCCTGAACGCGCGGCGTAGGCGTGTGCCCCGGCCTCGACTGCCCGCCAGTCGTTGCCTGTGGCGACAACCACCGGGTCGATGCCGTTCATGATTCCCTTGTTGTGCGTTGCCGCGCGGTAAGGGTCGGCGGCGGCGAAGGCCCATGCTTCCACGATACCATCCACCACCCGCTCGCCGGGGTATTCGTCAAAGGCCAGCACGTCGGAGGGGATCGTGCACTCGGCCCGCGCCAGCCGCCGGTCAGCCAGGTTGGACAGGATGCGCAGTCCGGCCCGCCCACCCGTGATGCGCTCCAGTGGCGCCGCGATCTCCTCGCAGGCGGTGTTGACCATATTGGCGCCCATCGCGTCCCGACAGTCGTAGATCAGGTGCACGATCAGCATCGGCCCGGCGGGCGTCTCCTCCAGCAGCCGCACCTCAATATCGCGCGGCCCTCCGCCCAGCTCAACCACCACCTTATCGCAGCAGGCCGCTACCTCCAGAAGCTCCTGCTTGTGGGTCAGGATAGCTTCGCGTGCTGTGGCTAGGTCCGGGAGATCGAGCAGTTGGATCTGGCCAATCATCTCCGGCTCGGTGCTAGTCGCGCGGAAGCCGCCTGTGGCGCGGGCCAGCTTGGCCATGTTGCTGGCCGCGGCCACGACTGAGGGTTCCTCAACGGCCATCGGCACCAGCACGTCGCGACCGTTCACCCGGAAGTTGGCGGCGATGCCAAGCGGCAGCCCAAACACTCCTACCACATTCTCGATCAGCTTATCGGCTAGCTCAGGCGAGAGCGGTATCTCGCCTGTCAGGATGGCCTGCTCTTTCAGCGTCAGGTTGGCCCACGCTGCTACCGTATTCACCCGCTCCGAAAGGGCCAGCTTGTAGAAACCCGGCAGGCGCGAACTATGGCTCATGGCGACCGTGATCCTATCTCGACCGGCAAACAAAAGCCCACGACGGTGGGCCTGCATCCAAGCACATATCAGACTATACAGAAGATCTCTGTCAAAACCTCTCAGAAGAGGCCGGGGTCGGCAGCAAACGCATCTGCTGTCCTCAGAGGGCCTTCTCGATCCAAGTGATCCCTGAGCCAGGGCGGTTCTTGGCCCACCACTCCTGGCAGCGGCGGGCGAGGTGCTGAGCCGCCCCATAGTAGTACGGCTCGCCTCGTCGCCGGGCCTCGTACTCGACGTACGGCCCGACCTTCGCCCATGTCTTTATCACCACCGGGCTGACCCACTCGATAATCCCCTCATCGGTAATCCACTCCTGCTTGAGCAGGAACCCCAGGTGGTCAAACGAGTTGAGCACCAGCTTGACATGGCGCTGCCCTTCGGGACTCAGCGACGCGATCCCCTGCTCGGGGTCATCTGGCAGCTTCAGGTAAATCCAGCGGCGAGCCTCGATCTCCTCGTCCCGCATCATGCGCTGGAAAACGTCGTTGTAGACGGCCAGGTGACGGCTGTCCACCGTCTCGACAAGCTGCGCCAGGATGACGATGCCGCCGCCGATCACGGTGGCGAAGGCGCCCGCCGAGGCGATGCTTTCAAGCATGGCCCACAGGTCCCATTCGACGGCCCGCGTTGGGCTGGCGAACCGCCACACCAGCCCGATCACCAGCAGGGAGAGGGAGAACACCCCCAGAGAAAGCAAACCGGCGACGAGGATCACCTTGCCCGCCGACTGCCTCTTCAGCCACTTCATCATCGTTGCCCATCCTCTCCGTCGTGTGCTTCGCCTGAAATGCCCAGGATGAACTGGGGTGCGCTCAGTTGGTGACGGTGAATTCCTCGACGAACTCGGCGAAGGTCTCCAGTGTCCAGTCGCCGCGCACCCGCAGGCGGCGCATCTCGAAGGGAGCGGCTTTGCTCTGCAGCGCCCCGCCAACGGTCGTCACCGCTCCCCAGTAGCCCTGCTCCTGCGCGGCGGCGATCACGGCCTCGTCGTACAGGCCTGCCGGATATGATAGGAAGCGGGGCCGGTAGCCGAGATTGGCCTCGATAGTCTGCGCCGGCCCAAGCAGGTGGAAGACTAGCCACGCATGGTCGCGGTTGACCATCTCGACGTGCTCGCGGCCATGCACCTCGATGTTCATCCCGGCCTTGCTCATCTCTTGCAGCATCCGCCAGTTCATATAACCGGCCTGGCGGCGGTCGGTCACGTCGGTCAAGATGAAGAAGGTCCCCGTGAATCCATACTCTTTCAGGATCGGGAAGGCGTTCTTGTAGTTGTCAATGTAGCCGTCATCAAACGTCAGGATCACCGGCTTCTCTGGCAGCGGCGGCCAGCCAATGTTCAGCCAGTAGATCAGGTCGTAGAGCGTGATCGTCTCGTAGCCGTTGCGCTTAAGCCAGTCCATCTGGCTGCGGAAATTATCGGGGGTCACAGACAGGTCCAGCCGGTAGATGTCCGCGTCTGGGGGCGGGACGCTGATGTAGTGGTACATCAGGATCGGGACGTACCGTTCACGTTCCTCGGCGTCGGGCGTCGGCAGGGGAGTGGGTGTGAGGGTTGGCGTGGGTGTGGCGCTGGGCGTCATCCGCTGGCGGGGGGTGAGCGTATCGGTCGGCTCCGGAGGGGTGCTCGTCGCGGTGGCGGTGTCTATCCTGCCCAGAGTCGGCGTGGGGGATTGCAGCGCGGCCAGCAGCACTGGCCGCCGATCGATGGGGCCAGCCGGAGCCAGCGCGGCCAGGATGGGTATCATGCACAGGAGCATCAGCACAGCGCCAGGCAGGATGGCTATAAGTGCCAGCCGCTTCCAGCCTGAACCTGGGGAGCGCGGGGTCTTGGCCCGCAGTTTCGAACTCAGTTCCTCCTGTGTCGCCATGGCAGCAGAGTATACCTCTAAACGCCAGCCGTCTGCTTTCCGGCATTTAGGTTTCCCTGAAAGCCGTTTGCGACTAGGGAAACCTATTGACTATATCAGCCCCTTATAAAATACGCATCAGATGAGCTGTCAGTCGCGCCCGGGCGGGGCCTGTGCCCCGCCCGCCGGTTACTGTGCAACCGGCGCGGGCTGCGTTATCATCCGCCTTGAGAGCAGGTTCCGGCGAGCTTATGAGTATTATGCCACGACGACTGATGGTTGCCATTGTCTTCCTGGTGTTAGGCGTCATAGTCACAGCTTGCGGCAGTCCGGAGCAGGCTGCCGCCCTACCGACGACTACCCCGGCGCCTGTGCGGGGCAGCCCGACGCCGACGGCAACCTTCCTTCCGCCCCCGACGGTCACGCCCTTCCCGACCGCGGCTCCGGGCAGAAGCCCGGATGGCGTGCCGCGGCCCCCACTGGCGGCCTCGGCCACCCAGACCGCTCCTCACCCCGCGCCGGACGGCCCGCCAGTTCGGTTAGAGCCGGGTCAGCTCATCTTTACCACAGGCTTTGACCAGGGCTGGCCAACCATCGACGAGGCTACGGCTAAGATCCGCCCGGCTGGCGGGGCGTACCTGTTCGAGATCGGCCCGAACGCCCTGCGCTATCTGAGTACAACCGCCGTCGATGTGGCGGATATGTATGCCCAGGTTGAGGTGCTCCCCGAAAGCTGCCCATCGAGTGGCGGGTATGGTTTGTTCTTTCGCATGGCCGATGCCGGGAACTACTACGCGCTAACCATCTTTTGCGACAACCGCCTGACGGTCTTCGCTCGCTCGGCTGGTGCCCTAGTGGGTGATGCCCTGGTGGACACCAATTTGCCCGACGGCCTCGATGCGGCTGCGCCTGTAACCCATAATTTGAGTATACTGGCAGAAGGGAGCAGCTTCACAGTCTGCTTCGATGGGCAGGCGGCAGCCAGTTTTACCAGCGACCTGCACGCGCGTGGCGACGTAGCCGTGTATGCCGTAAGTCCCGCCGATGACGTGCTGCGAGTGGCATTCGATAATCTGAAGGTGTGGACGGTTTACTGAGGTGGCCGATCAACGACGGGTGCGTCGCTTGCAGGTGTTTGTTCTGCTGCTGGCCATTGCCGCACTGGGCGTCATCGTTCTGCGCATCACTGGCCTCGCAGCCGGTCCCCTGCTGGTGCGGGAGCCGGTAGCCGTCGCGGGCAGCCCCTCTCCCCCCCCACCCACAGCTACCGCCCCTGCCCCCCTGCCTACTGAGGCGCTGCTTGAGGCAACCCCCTTCCCCACCACTGACCCGCTCGCGCCTACGACCCCCGCCGACCAGTGGGCGAACCGTGTGCTTGACCAGACGCTGCCAGACCTTGTTGACCCGCTGCCGCCCGCCACCGGCTTTGTGTGGTGGCAGAGCAGCACCGCTGCAGGCGAACTGGCGGTCGGCGGCGGTGGGGTGACGCTGGCCGGAGAAAGGCTCGACTTAGACGGGCTGCGAGCGGTCAGCATTCTGGTGCCCGATCGCGCCAACCCCAACCACCTCGCCCCGCGCGCAGAAGTCCGTTGGGAAGGCGCAGCGCTCATCCTGACAACGGTTCCCATCGAGCCAGGCGCTGCGGAGGCGTACTGGCTTCTGAGCAATGCCGATGCCGCCCTGGCTGTGGCTGCTCTGGTCAACCAGGCCCGGGCGCGGGACTTCACGTTGGTGGCGGCCTATGCTGAATCGTTTGCCGGGGAAGCGCAGTTAGTGCTCACTGGTGCTCTGGCGGAGGGAACGGCCGCTGCTTCCCCACCCCACGCTGGAGCAGCCACCCCGGCCCCCACCGGTAAGCTCACCCCCGCCCCCACCCTG